>Ga0316197_10000010_pt1 | contig 285972 bp, 264 predicted proteins | sample OudBiesiAoxic_MG_FD_204939 | JGI IMG/M metagenome (GOLD analysis project Ga0316197, IMG submission 204939) | Coastal sediment microbial communities from Oude Bieten Haven, Netherlands - site A oxic | ecosystem: Environmental > Aquatic > Marine > Coastal > Sediment | place: Netherlands...
TCAACGGCGGCTACAACCTGCAATTTAAAGCCCAAAGTATAATCGCGTTGAGTACGTTTAACGCAGGGGGTGATTGATGTAGTCATAATAAGTCCTAAATGTGTAAACACATTTCAGGACGGGACACGCGTTCAAATAAAAAAGCCTATCTAATAATAGATAGGCTTTTTACACTAGCAAAAGCTAAAGAAGTAAAATAATTACCAACCAGTAACTTCACGTAATGCTTTACCGATATCAGCAAGGCTTTTCACAGTCTTAACGCCAGCTTCTTCAAGGGCTGCAAACTTATCTTCAGCAGTACCTTTACCACCAGAAATAATCGCACCGGCATGACCCATACGCTTACCAGGAGGAGCCGTAACACCAGCGATGTAAGAAACAACAGGTTTAGTCACGTTAGCTTTGATGAATGCTGCCGCTTCTTCTTCTGCAGTACCACCGATTTCACCAATCATTACGATTGCTTCAGTTTCAGGGTCTTCTTGGAAAAGTTTAAGAATATCAATGAAGTTAGAACCAGGGATAGGGTCGCCACCGATACCAACACATGTTGACTGACCGAAACCTTCGTCTGTAGTTTGCTTAACAGCTTCGTAAGTAAGCGTACCTGAACGAGATACAATACCTACTTTACCTTTCTGATGAATATGACCAGGCATGATGCCGATCTTACATTCGTCTGGAGTAATAACGCCCGGACAGTTAGGACCAATCATCACTACGCCTGCTTCATCTAAACGTACTTTTACGTCAAGAAGATCAAGCGTTGGAATACCTTCAGTTATCGTTACGATTAACTTAATGCCAGCATCGATTGCTTCAAGGATTGCATCTTTGCAGAAAGGTGCGGGTACATAGATAACGGACGCTGTTGCGCCAGTTTCTTCAACGGCTTCACGTACGGTATTAAATACAGGAAGGCCAAGGTGCGCTGTGCCGCCTTTACCAGGTGAAACGCCACCAACCATTTTTGTACCGTATGCGATAGCTTGCTCTGAGTGGAAAGTACCTTGACCACCAGTGAAGCCCTGACAAATAACTTTTGTATCTTTATTAATTAGTACAGACATTATTTGCTCTCCGCTGCAGCAACTACTTTTTCCGCAGCTTCAGATAAAGAAGTCGCAGCAATAATATTCAGACCACTTTCCGCCAGTTTTTTCGAACCTAGAGGTGCGTTGTTACCTTCAAGGCGAACAACTACGGGTACTTTAACACCAACCTCTTCAACAGCACCGATGATGCCATCAGCAATAAGATCACAACGTACGATACCGCCAAAGATATTGACAAGAACCGCTTTAACATTCGTATCCGATAGGATGATCTTAAATGCTTCAGTTACACGTTCTTTTGTGGCGCCGCCCCCTACATCTAGGAAGTTAGCAGGTTGGCCGCCATGTAGGTTTACGATATCCATCGTCCCCATAGCAAGTCCAGCGCCATTAACCATACAGCCAATGCTACCGTCTAGCGCAACATAGTTAAGTTCCCATTGCGCAGCATGTGCTTCGCGCTCATCTTCTTGAGATGGATCGTGCATTTCGCGTAGCTTAGGTTGACGGTACATTGCATTTGAATCAATGTTGATTTTTCCATCAAGACACAAAAGGTTACCTTCAGCAGTAACAACAAGTGGGTTGATTTCTAATAGCGCTAAGTCGTATTGAGCAAACATGTTGCCTAGACCCAGAAAGATTTTAACGAATTGCTTAATTTGATCGCCAACTAGGCCAAGTTTAAATGCAAGTTCACGACCCTGATATGGCTGAGGGCCAACCAATGGATCAATCGCAGCTTGGTGAATAAGTTCTGGCGTTTCTTCAGCAATTTTTTCAATATCCACACCGCCTTCAGTCGATGCCATGAATACGATGCGACGTGTAGCGCGGTCTACAACCGCACCTAAATATAATTCATTTGCGATGTTAGACGCTTCTTCAACCAAGATTTTGGTTACTGGTTGACCATTTGCATCTGTTTGGAAAGTGACTAGGTTTTTACCAAGCCATTTTTGAGCAAATTCTTTAACACCGTCTTTTGTATCATGTATCTCTACGCCGCCCGCTTTACCACGGCCGCCTGCGTGTACCTGACACTTAACAACTTTCTTATCTGTACTAATACGACCAGCTGCTTCAAATGCTTCTTGCGCTGTATCACATGCGAAACCTTCTGGAACTGGCAGACCGTACTCAGCAAAAAGCTGTTTTGCTTGGTATTCATGCAAATTCATGATGTTCTATCCGTTTTATATCCCTTAGGGGGAGGTGTTATATCCATATGAAATACTCTTGGGTATTTCTTCGTCATTCTATCTTCAAGCTTTTATGTAAGCCGGACGTTGAGCCTGCCCGGCTTAGCTTTTTAGATATTAAACGTCTAGCAATAGACGTGTTGGGTCTTCTAGTAGATCTTTAATTGTTACCAGATAACCAACTGATTCACGACCATCGACTAAACGGTGATCATAAGACAGTGCTAGGTACATCATTGGTAAAATTTCAACCTTACCGTCAATAGCCATTGGGCGATCTGCAATTTTATGCATACCCAAAATAGCCGCTTGCGGTGGGTTGATAATTGGCGTAGACATCAGAGAACCAAATACTCCGCCGTTGGTAATTGTGAAGTTACCGCCAATCAATTCATCAACAGTAAGCTTACCGTCGCGGCCTTTAATTGCTAGTTCACGAATACCTTTCTCGATTTCAGCTAGGCTTAGTTTGTCACAGTCACGCAGAACGGGTGTTACTAAACCACGCGGTGTTGACACCGCAATACTGACATCGAAGAAGTTGTGATAAACAATCTCATCGCCATCAATTGATGCGTTCACTTCAGGGTAACGTTTTAGCGCTTCAACAACCGCTTTCACGTAGAAAGACATGAAACCTAAACGAATACCATGACGCTCTTCAAAGATATCTTTGTATTGCTTACGAAGATCCATGATTGGTTTCATGTTCACTTCGTTGAACGTTGTTAGCATTGCTGTACTATTTTTAGCTTCCAGCAAACGCTCTGCAACACGCTTACGTAGACGTGTCATAGGAACACGTTTCTCGCTACGTGCAGCAAGAGGCGCTTCTATTTTAGCTTCAGCAACAGGTACTACAGCTGGAGCACTACCATTTTTCAGGTAAGCTTCCACATCTTCACGAGTGATACGACCGCCAACACCTGTACCTTTAACGGCAGATGCATTAATGCTGTGTTCACCAAGTAGACGACGTACCGCAGGGCTTAACGCTTCATTTGTTTCTTCAGTCAAAGATGCAGTATTACGCTTGTTCGGCGATGATTCAGCAGCGACTGGCACATCTTTTGTTGGCTCACCAGCAACCGCACCTACTTTAATCTTGCCAATTAACTGCTTAGATAAAACAGTTGTACCATCAGCTTCGATAATTGCTTCTAAAATACCGTCTTGAGGTGCTGGAACTTCCAGCACAACTTTGTCAGTTTCAATATCAACTAACACTTCATCGCGTGTAACAAAGTCACCAGGCTGCTTGTGCCAAGTCGCAACTGTCGCATCAGCAACGGATTCAGGTAAATCAGGAACCAGAATTTCGATCGTCATATCGGTTTTGTCCTTTTGTTTCCAGTTCTTATTCTGTGATAGTCAGAGCGTCTTCAACTAACGCTTTCTGCTGCTTAAGGTGTACCGACATGTAACCCACAGCCGGTGACGCCGATGCAGGGCGACCTGCATAATTCAAATCAGAGCCTGTTGGCAATGCTGAACGGAAATTGTGCTGACTTGAATACCATGCACCTTGGTTTTGCGGCTCTTCTTGACACCAAACATAGTCGGTAACATGTTGATAATCAGCCAATGTAGCTTCAACATCTTCTTTAGGGAATGGGTATAGTTGTTCAATACGAACGATAGCAACATCAGTTTTATCATTTTTACGACGTTGCTCTAGAAGATCGTAATAAACCTTACCAGAACAGAACACGACACGTTTCACTTGTGTCGGTTCTAACGCATCCACCTCACCAATCGCTGGTTGGAATGTACCTTCCGCTAAGTCTTCCATCGTCGAAACACACAATGGATGGCGAAGCAGTGATTTCGGTGACATCACGATCATAGGACGACGCATAGGGCGTACAACCTGACGACGCAACATGTGATAAACCTGTGCAGGTGTAGATGGCACGATGACTTGCATATTTTGCTCAGCACAAAGCTGCAAGTAACGTTCAAGGCGAGCAGATGAGTGCTCAGGACCTTGACCTTCATAACCGTGTGGCAGCAGCATGGTTAAGCCACACATACGTCCCCACTTTTGTTCACCTGAACTAATGAACTGGTCTATAACAACCTGAGCGCCATTGGCAAAGTCACCAAACTGTGCTTCCCAAATGGTTAAACCACTTGGCTCTGCCGTTGCATAACCGTATTCGAAAGCTAACACTGCTTCTTCAGAGAGAACCGAGTCGATAACTTCAAATGGACCTTGCTTATCATGAAGGTTTGCTAGCGGTACATAGGTGCTGGCATCAGCTTGGTTGTGCAATACAGCGTGGCGGTGGAAGAACGTACCACGACCAGAATCTTGTCCTGTAATACGAATACGATTACCGTCATCAACTAAAGTTGCATACGCTAATGTTTCAGCCATCCCCCAATCAACAAGCTTATCACCCGCTAACATGGATAAACGGTCGTTATACAGTTTCTGTACTCGCCCTTGTAACGTATGGCTTTCGGGGAACTGACAAATACGCTGACCAAGTTCTTGTAAACGTTCACGTTCAACTTTGCTTGCCCAGTCAACTGTCCAGTCATGACCAAGGTATGGAGCCCAGTCAACTGAATGCAGCTTCATCGGACGCCATTCTTTAACCACACATTCGCCGCGGTCAAGCGCATCACGATATTCGTTTACAAGGCTTGTTGCTGTTTCTAACTCGAAGCTTCCGCTATCAGTCAATGTATCAGCATAAATTTTACGTGGTGTTGGATGTTTTTTGATTTTTTGATACATCAAGGGCTGAGTTGCATTGGGCTCATCAGCTTCGTTATGGCCATGGCGTCGGTAACAAACCAAATCAATAACTACATCACGTTTGAATGTATTACGGAAATCAAATGCGATACGCGTTACAAAAGCAACGGCTTCTGGATCATCAGCATTGACGTGGAAAATAGGTGCTTGGACCATTTTCGCGATATCAGTACAGTATTGCGTTGATCGCATATCCTGAGGGTTAGACGTTGTAAAGCCAATTTGGTTATTCACGACGATACGCACAGTACCACCAACGCGGTAACCGCGCGCCTGAGACATATTAAATGTTTCAGCTACGACACCCTGCCCTGCAATCGCAGAGTCACCGTGAAGTGTAATAGGCAGAACTTTCGAACCATCACTATCACCTAAACGATCTTGACGAGCACGAACAGAACCAACAACAACAGGGTTAACAATTTCTAGGTGTGATGGATTAAATGCGAGAGCTAAATGCACATCACCACCAGGGGTTGCAAAGTCAGCAGAGAAACCTTGGTGATATTTCACATCACCTGTACCCCAACTTTCCCCATGTTTACCCGCAAACTCGTCAAACAAGTCTTGCGGTTTTTTTCCCAGCACGTTAACAAGCATGTTGAGACGACCACGGTGAGCCATACCAACAACAACTTCACGTACACCCTGGCTACCAGCATGACGGATCAGTTCTTTCATCATTGGAATAAGGGCATCGCCACCTTCCAACGAGAAGCGTTTCGCACCTGGGAATTTTGCACCAAGGTAACGTTCCAGACCTTCGGCAGCTGTTAACTCTTCAAGAAAACATTGCTTTTCATCTTTACTAAACGTACCAGTGCTCGATACAGATTCAAGACGCTGCTGAATCCAACGTTTTTCATCCGTATTCGTAATATGCATATATTCTGCACCGATAGAACCACAGTAGGTTTTCTTCAGTGCTGCATATATTTCTGAAAGTTTCATCGTTTCTTGACCAACGGCAAAAGAACCGACGTTGAAACTTTCATTCAAATCATCCTCGGTCAAATTGTGGAATTCAGGGGCAAGTTCAAGAACTCGCTCCTGTTCCCACAATCCTAGAGGATCGAGGTTTGCGTGTTGATGCCCACGGAAACGGTATGCGTTAATTAACTGCAATACCTTAACTTGCTTAACATCTACATCTGGATCACTGACGGTAGCGCTTAGATGGGTTGTTTCTTTAGCTAGACGTCGGAAATAATCACGAACACGTGAATGAGGTTGTTCTACAACATTCTCATTAACTACTGGCAAATCACCAAAAACGGTTTGCCATTGTTCATCAACTAATTCTGGGTCGCTAAGATACAACTCGTAGAGGTCTTCTACATAAGTCGCATTGGCGCCAGCTAGGTGTGAAGACTCAAGCCATGCCTTCATAACGCCGTTCTGCATTGTTTTCCCTTAACCACTAGTTATCGCCGTTTTCCCGGTCTCTAAGCCGGACTTAAAAGCTAGCCTTACTAAGTAAGTAGGTCAGGCTAGCATATCGATAATTCTTTTACTTATACCGCTCGTTTAAGCAGCATTGATTTAATATGACCAATTGCTTTGGTTGGATTTAATCCCTTAGGACAAACATTTACACAGTTCATGATGCCATGGCAACGGAAAACGCTAAAAGCGTCGTCTAGATCAGACAATCGTTCATCTGTTGCTGTATCTCGGCTATCAATTAGCCATCTGTACGCTGCCAACAGACCAGCTGGTCCGATGAATTTATCTGGATTCCACCAGAAAGACGGACAAGATGTTGAACAACAAGCACACATAATACAATCGTATAAACCGTCAAGATGAGCACGATCTTCTGGTGATTGAAGGTTTTCACGTGCAGGTGGTATTGCGCCATCATCAATCAGATACGGTTTCACTTTCGCGTAGTTCGCGTAAAACTGTTCCATATCAATGATCAAATCACGAATAACCGGCAAACCCGGTAATGGACGAATAACAATCGTTTTATCATTGATTAATGCTGACAACGGAGTAATACAAGCTAGGCCATTCGTGCCATTCATGTTTACACCATCAGAACCACACACGCCTTCACGACATGAGCGACGGAAAGCAAGTGTCGGATCTTGTTCTTTCAGCAAAATTAATGCGTCAAGAACCATCATGTCAGAGCCTTCTGGCACATCAAGGGTATAACCTTTCATGTGCGGCGCATTATCAATGTCTGGATTATAACGATAAATTGAAAAATTCAGTTTCATGAGTCTTCCCTTCCCTAGTAAGTACGCGCTTTCGGCGGGAACGCTTCGCGAGAAATCGGTTTCATATTTACATCACGCTTCGACATTTGCTCTGTCTCAGGGTTGTAAATTGAGTGACATAGCCAATTCTCATCATCACGCTCAGGGAAGTCGAAACGAGCATGTGCACCACGACTTTCTGTTCGGAAGTTCGCAGCAACAGCTGTCGCGTATGCAGTTTCCATTAAGTTATCAAGCTCTAAACATTCAATACGCTGAGTGTTGAATTCAGTCGACGTATCGTCTAGACGTGCATCTTTCAGACGCTCACGGATAGCTTTCAGTTCTTCTAAGCCTGTCGCCATAGCCTCACCTTCACGGAATACCGAGAAGTTGTTTTGCATACAAGACTGTAAATCTTTACGGATTTGAACTGGATCTTCACCTTTTTGCGTGTTGTTCCAACGATTTACACGCGCTAAAGATGCTTCAATATCAGATTCACTTGCAGGGCGGGCTTCAGATTGCGCAGAAAGTGTTTCGCCTAGGTGCAAGCCAGTCGCACGACCAAATACAACCAAATCAAGCAATGAGTTGCCACCTAAACGGTTGGCACCATGTACCGATACCGAGGCAATTTCACCACAAGCAAATAGACCCTGTACTTCTTCATCCTGACCAGCACTGTTTTGTTTAAGCGCTTGACCAGAAACTTGTGTAGGTACACCACCCATCATGTAGTGACATGTTGGGATTACTGGAATGGGCTCTTTCACTGGATCGATATGTGCGAATGTACGCGACAATTCACAAATACCAGGAAGACGAGATTCAAGTACATCTTTACCAAGGTGATCCAATTTAAGCTTAAGGTGTGGACCCCATGGGCCATCACAGCCACGCCCTTCACGAATTTCAACCATCATTGAGCGCGCAACAACGTCTCGGCCAGCAAGATCTTTCGCATTAGGCGCATAACGCTCCATGAAACGTTCGCCGTCTTTATTCAGCAAGTAACCGCCTTCACCACGGCAACCTTCCGTCACTAATACACCAGCACCAGCAATACCCGTAGGGTGGAATTGCCACATTTCGATGTCTTGCATTGGTACGCCAGCACGAAGTGCCATACCAACACCGTCGCCAGTATTAATAAATGCATTCGTTGTTGATGCATAAATACGACCTGCACCACCAGTTGCTAAAATTGTCGCCTTCGATTTAAAGTAACAAGTTTCACCTGTTTCCATACAAATGGCGGTACAACCAAGAATTGCACCGTCTTGGTTTTTAACTAAATCAAGTGCATACCACTCAGAAAAGATAGTTGTTTTATGCTTGATATTCTGTTGGTACAACGTGTGAAGAAGTGCGTGACCAGTACGGTCGGCCGCAGCCGCTGTACGCGCAGCTTGTTCGCCACCAAATGCTTTAGATTGACCACCGAAAGGACGCTGGTAAATCGAACCATCTTCAAAACGAGAAAACGGAAGACCCATTTTTTCAAGCTCGATTACTGATTTAGGTCCGTTTTGACACATGTATTCAATGGCATTCTGATCACCAATGTAATCAGAACCTTTTACGGTGTCGTACATATGCCATTGCCAATTATCAGGATGCGAATTACCAAGAGCTACGGTAATACCACCTTGCGCTGACACAGTATGAGAACGTGTAGGGAAAACTTTAGACAACAAAGCACAGCTAAGGCCTTGTTCAGAAATTTGTAGTGCTGCGCGCATACCTGCACCACCAGCACCGATAACTACGGCATCAAACTCACGAACTGCAATGCTCACTTACACACCCCACACAATGAAGAAACCTGAAAACAGGTAAACAAAAAGTACTGCTACAACACCAAACTGAATGCCAGCTCGCAAAGCAGCGCATTTAATGTAATCGGTCAAGACTTGCCACAACCCAATCCAGGCGTGAACAAGAATCGAGACTAACGCCAACATAGTGAAAACCTTAGTACTCAGTTGCCCCCAAAAGGCAGTCCAAGTTTCAAAACTAAGGTCAGGACCAAAGGCGAAAAATCCGACCATATAAATGGTGTAAAGGGTTAGAATGATTGCGGTTGCACGAATCAAGATAAAATCGTGGATACCATTACGGCCGACTGTGGATACGTTGTTTACCATACTAGGCCTCCAGCAAATACAGAAAGAACAGCAACAATTGCAAAGCTCACTTTCGTGCTTGCAATGCCTGTTTCCATTTCTTCAAAATATCCCATATCCATTAATAGGTGACGAACACCTACAACAATGTGATAGAACAATGCTGTTAACACACCCCATAATATAAATTTCACAAAAAAGCTGTCAGCAATGCTGGCTGCGCTTGCAAAACCTTCAGGGGAAGATAAAGAAATATTCAGTAACCAGAGTAAGATTGCAACAGAAACGAACGTAATAACGCCGGATACGCGGTGTAGGATTGACGCAATCGCAGTTAAGGGGAAGCGAATCGTCTGTAGATCAAGATTGACAGGTCTTGGCTTTTTAACTTTCACGGTGTTTGCCCACTCAGCTCCATTGAAGCATTTTATTTTTATAAAACTCCCCGGCCATCTGCTACGCCAACGAATAAGTGCAACATATATGTAACGTTAGGTTGCTAGGTTGTTTTTACATCAGAGTTAAACAGCCTTCAACCTAAGTAACTAATATTATTAATAACTTAAGCATTCGCTTCTGGCATTAGCATAACCAGAGACCTGCCGCGAGTATACGCCCCGTAACAACCAAACACAAATTTCGTTACATGACCTCTAACACGCTTTTAGAAATCTACACCTTTTTATTCAAACTTATTAACAAGCGCACACAAAACGGCATCAAAATTGACATTTGGGCCAACGAAAGGTACAACAAAAGGAGGTCCGAATCGGATTAGGATTATAATAATAGCAAAGGAGATTGTTATGGCGGATAAGAAAGCGACTCTTCACATTGAAGGGAAGGCCCCAATCGAACTACCAATTCTTGGGGGCACTAAGGGTCCAGATGTAATTGATGTGCGTAAACTTGGCGCTAACGGTTACTTTACATTTGATCCTGGTTTTCTAGCCACAGCATCATGTGAATCTCAAATTACTTACATTGATGGCGACAAAGGTATCCTGCTACACCGTGGTTACCCTATCGACCAATTAGCCAATAACGCTGACTACTTAGAAGTATGTTACGTATTGTTATATGGTGAAGTGCCAACCCGCGCTCAGTACGAATCTTTCCGTACTACAGTAACGCGTCACACAATGGTTCATGAACAAATTGCCAGCTTCTTCCACGGTTTCCGTCGAGATGCTCACCCTATGGCAGTAATGTGTGGTGTGGTTGGAGCGCTTGCAGCGTTTTACCATGACTCGTTAGATATCAATAATGATAGCCACCGTGAAATCACGGCATTCCGTTTGCTATCAAAAATGCCGACACTTGCTTCGATGTGTTACAAATACTCAATTGGACAACCATTCATCTTCCCTCGCAACGATCTAGATTATGCAGAAAACTTCCTGCACATGATGTTTGCGACTCCGTGTGAAGAGTATGATGTAAGCCCAGTTGTTGCGCGTGCAATGGATAAGATCTTCACCTTACATGCCGATCACGAACAAAATGCTTCAACATCTACAGTACGTTTAGCTGGCTCTTCAGGCGCTAACCCGTTTGCATGTATTGCCGCTGGTATTGCGTCACTTTGGGGACCAGCACATGGCGGGGCAAATGAAGCCTGCTTGAAAATGCTAGAAGAAATTGGCAGCGTTGATAAAATTGAAGAATATGTAGAACGAGCAAAAGACAAAGATGACCCATTCCGTCTTATGGGTTTTGGTCACCGCGTTTACAAAAACTATGACCCACGTGCAACAGTAATGCGTGAAGCATGTCATGAAGTATTAGAAGAGCTTAATATCCAAGATCCACTGCTTGACGTGGCAATGGAGCTGGAACGTATCGCACTTTCTGACCCGTACTTTATTGACAAGAAACTGTACCCGAATGTCGATTTCTATTCAGGTCTAATCTTGAAAGCTATTGGTATTCCAGTTTCAATGTTTACGGTTATTTTCGCGATGTCTCGGACTGTTGGTTGGATTGCACACTGGAGCGAAATGCACGGTGACCCTGATAATCGTATCGGTCGTCCTCGTCAGCTTTACACTGGTGAGCTACAGCGTGAATTTAAACCGCTTCATGAGCGTGAATAGTGTCGATTTAACTTCTTAATAGTTAAACACTAGAAATTAAAAAGGTTGAGCTAAATGGCTCAACCTTTTTATATACCCAAGCTAGACAAGTACCAGATCATCCTTACTAGCTAAAATCACTTATTAGATATAAGGCTCTACACTGGATTATCGATATCGATAAACGTCACATCGAATTGATGCTCTTGCGCTAACCATTCACCTAACGCCTTTACACCATAACGCTCAGTGGCATGATGTCCAGCCGCAAAATAATGAATGCCTAACTCACGCGCAGTGTGAACCGTCCGCTCAGAAATCTCACCCGAAATAAATGCATCAAGCCCTTTTTGTGCCGCTAGATCAATATAATCTTGTCCACCGCCAGTACACCAACCCACCGTTTTAATCTCAGTCGGTGCATTGTCACCAATATGCAAAGGCTCACGATGTAACCCGATAGAAAGTCGAGATGCTAATTCAGCGCCCGTTATCGCTTTGTCGAGCTGTCCATACATTGCCACCGATCCGGGGTTACCCTCTTCTAATCCACCAATCACTTCTAGTTCAAGCATTTGTGCCAATTTAGCGTTATTACCCAACTCTGGATGCACATCTAGCGGCAAATGATAAGCATAAAGATTAATACCGTTCTCAATAAGCGCTTTTATACGACGAAATTTCATACCACGGATTTCAGCGGGTTCACCTTTCCAAAAAAAACCATGGTGAACTAATAATGCATCCGCTTTTTCTTCAATAGCACGCTCTATTAGGGCTTGGCATGCTGTTACACCTGTTATGATTTTGTTGACCTGAGTCTTACCTTCAACCTGAAGGCCGTTCGGGCAATAATCTTTGATTAAATGAGGGCTGAGCAATTCGTTTAATGCCGCTTCCAGTTTCAGGTTATTCATTATGGCTTCCTGTTATGATCTTTCTACCCAAGTTATCTTGATTATAACTTTGAAAAGTAAAAGGTATACCCAAGTTACCTCAATATACAAAATTCAGAGTGATCTCTCCGTCTAGCCACTTTTTCAATTGATTGAACAGAAAGAATATATTTGAGCATCTCAATAAAGTTCTTTTGCGCCATGTTCGGTCTGTTTTAACCAAACAGGTTTATTACTGGTTTTAAGCCAATAGCGATCTAAATAACTATAGATCCGAGAACGTGTTGATATAGGTAAAAAAATGACGATAGGAAAAGATAAAAGTCCTGCAAGTACAACAAAAATGCGGCGAAGAATAATCTTAAAAAGCGAAAATGGCCTGTACATACAACCTCCAAACTGGCCTAACCTGTATGTATTCTAAGCGATAACGTACAATTAAATATATGATTTAGCACAATAATTGAACGACTTCGCTATCTCAATAAAGTAGGTGTTCGTTATGCCATTTACAGCCAACAACACAACCAAAATAAAGCAATTCAGACGTGATATCTCTGCTGTATTATCATGCCCCACCCTAACCCTTGGCCTTAAATATCAAATAGATAATGAATGGCTAGAGGAACTCCGTAAACACGCATCTATTCCCAGCTATGAGGCTTATAACGGCAATCAACGGCTTGGCTTCTATTATCAATGGTTGTGGTTAAAAATTATTAATGCTCATTCAAATTATGAATTAATCGCTGAAGAAATACAGCTACAATGGGATAATCAAACCGTTGGCGCGATTGATTTTCTTGTAAAAAATAAGAAAAGTAATGAGCTGGAACATTGGGAAGTGGCGATAAAATTCTACCTTGAACACCAAGGTAACTGGATTGGGCCTAATGCCAAAGATCAATTAGACAGAAAAATTAACCGCATGAGCTGCCATCAACTTGAATTAAGCCACCATAATGCTTATCGCACTCAATACAATTCGATTTATGGGCAACCAGCGGTAAAGCGTCTCATTATGCAAGGGCGACGATTCAATCATGATGCAGCAAGAAATCATCAACCTAGCATTGAAATTAACCCTAATAGCCTTACAGGAAAATGGTGCTTTCAGGCAGAGGCTAAAATCATGTCTAGCAATGGCATACAGCTAAGAGAACTCATTAAGCAACATTGGATATCGCCACCCGCTTACGAAGAGTTAACAGCAATACTAAATACCGCGTCATTAGTACGCCCAACACAGGCTCTTTCACCTGATAATCAAGTTTGGTTTATCGTACCCAATGAATGGCCATGGCATAAAAAAACGCCCTAGTATCCAATAGTAAAAGTGGATAGTAGAGCGTTTATTGCTATCAATTATTGTTTGCTTTACACGCTAACAATAACGAAAATCCGTCTGTTATAAGCCAGCATCAGCAAAGACTTTACTTACAATTTCTTGTGCTTCTTTTTCAATAAGGCTTAGATGTTCTTTACCTTTAAAGCTTTCACAGTAAATCTTGTAAATATCTTCAGTACCTGATGGGCGAGCAGCAAACCAACCGTTCTCTGTTGTTACTTTAAGACCACCAATTGCTGCACCGTTACCAGGAGCATGAGTTAGTCGCGCAGTAATGGCATCGCCAGCTAATGTTTCAGCAGCAACCATCTCAGCAGATAGCTTGCTCAGTACCGACTTTTGTTCGCCATTTGCAACAGCTTGTAACCGGTTGTACTCAGAAGCGCCATGCTTAGCAGCTAACTCTTCATAATACTGCTGTGGGTTTTTACCCGTTACCGCAGTAATCTCTGCCGCAAGTAAACATAAAAGAATGCCATCTTTATCTGTCGACCATGGTGTGCCATTCATGCGAAGGAACGATGCCCCTGCACTTTCTTCACCACCAAAGCCTAATTCACCAGAATATAGACCATCAACAAACCATTTAAAGCCAACAGGTACTTCGCATAAATCACGACCTAAATCAGCAACCACACGGTCGATCAGCGCACTAGAAACCAATGTTTTACCAACAGCAACACTTTGATTCCACTCTGGGCGGTGACGGTATAAATAATCAATACACACAGCCAAGAAATGGTTAGGATTCATCAAACCTGTAGGCGTAACGATACCATGACGATCATAATCAGGATCATTACCAAACGCTAAATCGTAGTTATCTTTATGTGCAAGAAGACCAGCCATTGCATATGGAGAAGAACAATCCATTCGGATCGCGCCATCTTTGTCGAGTGACATAAAACGGAATGACGGATCAATTGATTCGTTGATCAATGTTAAATCGAGACCATAATATTGACCAATCTGACGCCAGTATTCAATACCAGATCCACCTAGAGGATCAACACCAATCTTAAGATTCGCTTTTTGAATCGCAGCCATATCAACAACATTCACTAAGTCGTCAACATAAGGTGCTACAAGCTCTTTTTCTACCACTAAATCGCTAGCACGTGCCACTTCAATCACAACACGCTTAACATCAACTAAGCCCTTAGCGATGATTTCGTTTGCGCGCTTTTCAATTGCAGATGTCAGCTCACCTTCAGCAGGGCCACCATGTACAGGGTTGTACTTGATGCCACCATCTTGAGGTGGGTTATGAGAAGGCGTAATCACGATACCATCAGCTTTATCTGCATTTGCCAAGTTATGGCAAAGGATGGCATGAGATACACCCGGTGTAGGGGTATAACCATTATCTTCTTGGATAACCACTTTTACATTATTCGCAACTAATACTTCCAATGTAGAGGTAAAAGCTGGTTCAGATAAAGCGTGAGTGTCTTTACCTAAGAAAAGTGGCCCTGTTACACCTTTTTCAGCACGTACTTCAGCAACAGCTTGAGCAATAGCCCAAATATGATGCTGGTTAAACGTGCCTTTATCAGCCGTTCCACGATGACCAGACGTGCCAAAAGCAACGTGCTGCTGTGGATTTGAAGCACTAGGCTCAATCAAAAAGTAGTTCGCAACTAATGCAGGAATATTATGCATATCTTCTTGCTGAGCACGTTGCCCAGCGCGAGGATGGATCGCCATGTACTTATCCTTGTAAAACGAAGGCATATAGCCAGTTAAATTACACCGCAAACTTTCTCAATGATGTCAGTGTTATAGTTCATTTTAACCATAAGCTGATCAACCATCTGACGTTTACGGTCAGTATTCGTATTCGTAATTACCCAGTAAGGTGTTTCTGGGATAGCTTTCGGCTTAGTCGTTTTACCACTCGCAAGTAAAGCTTCTTCGTTATCTGCAAAGTAAACGCGGGTACGACCTTTAATTGCCGCAGCTTCAATGAAGCCGTCAGAATCGATGCGATAAAGTGAAGATAAGATCATCATAAATCGACCAATGGCTTTATCTTGTACCGCAAACTCATCAGAAATAAGCAATGTTCGCATTTCTTTAACACGATCAAGTTTCTGCTCATTTCCTGCGTCTTTGCTAACAACAATACCTTTTGGACGTACTGGCACGACAACCTCAAGTTGCTGCTCTGCAGGTACCATTAACAAGCGACGCAAAATATCGGATGCACTTTCACCAATATGTTGGGTTTGGCTTGCGATATAACGATATAGCTCTTCGTCTACCTCAATACTCTTCATCGTAGTGTTCATTATCGTTCCGTTTAAAAATCACAGCGCGATTATACCGTGATCCGAGGTTATACTCTACGGTAAATACCACACCTAATAAGAGAAAATAGTCAGTGAATCTTCATTATCGTGTTGAAGGCCAAGGAAAGGCGATCGTTTTGATCCATGGTTTGTTCGGAAGTTTAGATAATCTTGGGTTACTCGCTAGATCATTGAAAGATAATTATAAAGTGATCAGCGTGGATCTTCGAAATCATGGTAAGTCTGCGCATACCGACACATTCACTTATCAAGATATGGCCAATGACGTGCTTGCCGTTATTGCTGAATTGAATATTGAGCAATTTTCAGTTATTGGTCACTCTATGGGTGGAAAAGTAGCCATGGCGCTCAGTGAAGTAGCAACAACTCGCCTTGAGCATTTAATGATTCTTGATATGGCCCCAGTGCACTACCATGTTCATCGCCATGAAAATGTATTTGCAGGTCTTCGCGAAGTCGCTAAGCATACCGTTCATAAGCGAAGCGAGGCTGATGTTTACCTCGCTAAGCATGTGCTTGAACCGGGCGTTCGTCAGTTTTTATTAAAATCATTTGCGAAAGATGGCGATAGTTATAATTGGCGATTTAATGTAGAAGGATTAATTGCAAATTACGCTACAATCATGGGCTGGAAGGATGTCTTGCCTTTTGAAGGCAAAACATTATTCATAAAAGGGCAAGAATCAGAATACATATTGCCCGAGCACCGTGAAAAAATTGCTCTACAGTTTCCCCATGCTAAGGCGCACATGGTCGCAAACACAGGTCACTGGCTACATGCAGAAAAACCTGAAACCGTAAATCGTATCATTCTCAGCTTTTTGCAGCGCCCTTAACATTAACAGTGAGCGTCTGTCGTGATATAGTGCGCGCCTAGTTCGATTGTTGTAAGGGATGATATGTTATATGAGTATATGGACTTGCTTGAATCTATTGGACTAGATTTGCTTTTTGCTTCAATATTTTTCTTTATTGGCATGGCAATTAAAGATGTATTAAAGCAAGGTAACGTTCCTCCTTTTGGCCGCAAAATCGTTTGGATGGTGCTATTTTTAGGATGTGCGGGCTTTATCACTAAAGGTCTGATTCAGATCAGCTGGGAAGGCGCAGGCCTAGGCTAAATTTCAATAGCTTGATGCATTTAACATGCATCGAGTTATGCTCATTATTATGAGCACATGATGATCTAACGATTATCACTAAACATTTCGGGTTTAATCCTGATCTAATTTATGTAAACCGTTAACGATAACGGTCAACAACTAATAAATGGGTAATCTCTACTATGGCGAGTGTTGGACTCTTCTTTGGTAGCGACACAGGCAATACCGAAGCTGTCGCGAAAATGATTCAAAAACAACTAGGCAAAAACTTAGTTGAAGTAAAAGATATCGCTAAAAGCAGCAAAGAAGATATTGATAATTTTGATCTACTGCTTCTAGGTATCCCTACTTGGTACTATGGTGAAGCACAGTGTGATTGGGATGATTTCTTCCCTGAACTAGAGAATATTGACTTCTCAACAAAGCTTGTTGCTATCTTTGGTTGTGGTGACCAAGAAGATTATGCAGAATATTTCTGCGATGCGATGGGTACTGTACGTGACATCGTTGAAGGACGTGGCGCAACAATTGTTGGTCATTTCTCTACTGAAGGCTTTGAATTTGAAGCCTCTAAAGCACTTGCTGATGACAACCACTTTGTTGGTTTATGTGTTGACGAAGACCGTCAACCAGAATTAACTGACGAACGAGTTGAAAAATGGGTTAAGCAAATTTTTGAAGAAATGTGTCTTGCTGAACTAGCAGACTAATCAATTTGCTCCTATGTTAAAAACGCGCTTTAAGAGCGCGTTTTTTTATGCCTCTACTTTATACAGCTTCGCTTTACACTTCAGCACTCACCTCTTCCATAGAATCACTGTCAATTTCTATCGAGCGGTATTTAGGCTTTTGACGTATATCCCCATTAATATCAGAGCATAAACAGGATCAGTCAGTGAAAAAATACTCCCACCATGTTGGGTACGATTAGCATTCTTATTCCACCACCTTAGCTTCAACTTAATTTTCACATAGCGAAAGTCGTCGCTGATATGAACGATTCGAAAGCCTGCCCCCCAAAATGGTGGCCAAAGATTCAACGCAGATCTCACAATTCGAGGCGTATGATACTTAAACACAGTCTTAATCCTTATTGACTGGTACGATGAGACTCTCTATACATTTTTTTAACATTTTTACAAACTAAAGAAAATTTGCATAACTCATAGATTCATTGTCGTTTAAGGTTTATTGTTATCTTATCGTCCCTTATAATGAACAGATATGGGGAAAGACTACTGCATTTCATTTTTGCAGGTAGCCAATAGGAAACTCAGATGTCAGATAATAATCACGCACTTAAGCAGGCAGGCTTAAAAGTCACACTTCCTCGTTTAAAAATTTTGGAAGTGTTGCAACAACCTGATTGCCAACATATCAGTGCGGAAGACTTGTATAAGAAATTGATCGATATTGGTGAAGAAATTGGTCTTGCTACAGTTTATCGTGTACTAAACCAATTTGATGATGCTGGTATTGTTACACGCCATCACTTTGAAGGTGGTAAATCTGTTTTCGAATTAGCAACTCAACATCACCATGATCACCTAGTTTGTCTCGATTGTGGCAAAGTTATCGAATTTTCTGATGAAATCATTGAAGAACGTCAGAAAGCAATTGCGTCTAGCTTTAATGTTCGCTTAACAAATCACAGCCTATATCTTTATGGTCACTGTATTGAAGGCGATTGTAATTCAGATCCAAGCCTTCACGAAGCTAAATGAGTATTAAAGCATAAATGCTTACTTCTGCTAATACAAAGTAAGCATAAAAAAACCAGCCAAATGGCTGGTTTTTTATTAGACAAATAAAGCCGACTATTCATCAGCTTTATTGGTGATTAATCACCAATTTTTGCCCATGTATCACGTAAGCCTACGGTACGGTTAAATACTAGTTTCTCTGCTAAAGAGTCTTTGTTATCAACACAGAAGTAACCTGTACGCTCAAACTGAAACGCTTTTTCTGCTACGGCTACTTTTAAGCTTGGCTCAACAAAACCATTAAGCACTGTTAACGATTCAGGGTTAATCACTGAAACGAAATCATCTGATGCTGCTGGGTTTGCAACAGTAAATAGACGATCGTAAAGACGAATTTCTGCAGGTAAACCTGCATCTGCAGATACCCAGTGAATAACACCTTTCACTTTACGGCCATCAGATGGATTCACACCTAATGTTTCATTATCGTAAGTACAGTAAATGGTCGTAATATTACCTTCGGCATCTTTTTCGATACGTTCAGCTTTAATTACGTAAGCGCCACGTAAACGCACTTCTTTTCCTAACACTAAACGCTTGTATTTCTTATTCGCTTCTTCGCGGAAATCTTCACGTTCAATCCAAACTTCACGCGTAAATGGTACTTCACGCGTTCCCATTTCTGGTTTATTTGGGTGATTGCTCACTGTTAATACTTCAGCATCGCCAGTAAAGTTTTCAATCACAACTTTAACAGGATCAAGAACAGCCATTGCACGTGGTGCATTTTCATTCAAATCATCGCGAATACATGATTCTAGTGAACTCATTTCGATGGTGTTTTCTTGCTTAGTAACACCAATACGTTTACAGAATTCACGAATAGATGCAGACGTAAAACCACGACGGCGTAAACCAGAAACAGTTGGCATACGCGGATCGTCCCAACCAGACACCAAGTTATCAGTGACTAATTGATTAAGCTTACGCTTAGACATTACCGTATATTCAAGATTTAAACGGCTAAACTCGTACTGGCGAGGTTGGCAATCAATCGTAATATTATCCAAAACCCAATCGTATAAACGACGGTTATCTTGGAACTCAAGCGTACAAATCGAGTGCGTAATACCTTCTAGCGCATCAGAAATACAGTGTGTGAAGTCGTACATCGGGTAGATACACCACTTATCACCTGTTTGGTGATGAGTCGCGAAGCGAACACGATAAATAACAGGATCACGCAACACCATAAAAGATGAAGCCATATCGATCTTAGCGCGAAGAGACATAATGCCTTCTTCAACCTCACCGTTCTTCATTTTTTCGAACAGTTCAAGGTTTTCAGCAACACTACGATCACGGTATGGGCTTGGTTTACCTGGCTCTGTTAAGTTGCCACGGTATTCACGCATTTGCTCTGGACTTAGCTCATCAACATACGCTAAGCCTTTATTAATTAATTCAACTGCAAACCCGTATAGCTTATCGAAATAGTTTGATGAATAACAAATCTCACCGCTCCAATCAAAGCCCAACCAGTTAACATCATTCTTAATAGACTCAACGTATTCGATGTCTTCTTTTTCAGGGTTAGTATCGTCAAAACGTAAATTACATTGACCCTGATAGTCCTGAGCAATACCGAAGTTCAAACAAATAGATTTAGCATGGCCGATATGCAGGTAACCATTCGGTTCCGGCGGGAATCGGGTATGAACGCTTTTATGTTTGCCACTATCTAAATCCGCATCAATAATTTGGCGGATAAAGTTAGTTGGACGAGCTTCAGATTCACTCATCAATTACACCTCGTGTGCTTACAGGATTTTAGAACTGACTATGATCCATAAATATGGGCCACGACTCAACAATTAGTATGCTTTGTTTACCAATATATATAAAAAAACCCCGCAGAAGCGGGGTAAATAGAACTATTACATTCTTTATGACCCCAAATGAGGGTCGAAACAACAACATTCCAATCAGGAATTCACATGAAGGATGAATTACCGAATCCTTAAATCTGACAACCTAAGGTACGAAACTACAACAGCAGCTTATTAAGAAGCTGGCGAGAAAGGCTCTCTCGCACAACTTTATTTTAAATCGTTAATCAGAACATTCAGCAAATTACAACGATGTTACTCGACTAAAGCGTAAACCGTTCGCACTCACGGCACGCACCGATACATCACCCGAAATTATCGGCTGAGCATCATGATTATAGGTATTCCAGCTATCACCCCCATCGGTTGAATACTGTAATTTAAGACCAGGCATACTCACGTTCATTTGTAATCTACCGTTTTCAATTTTCGCACCAGGAACGGGAACGCGATATTGAATACCTGCCGCATCTAGCTTCGCTAATTCACGCTGACCTACTACGTTGGCAAAACGTGCCCACTCAGTATTAAGCGCCTCTTTATTCACGAAATTAGTTTGCTGTGAATACTCAACGCCAGCTTTGTAATCCACTTCCCAATCAGCTTTATGCCAAGCACGCTCTGCAGCCGCTAAAACACGTGGGAATACCATGAATTCATATTGTTCATCGGTACGTACAGTTTCACTCCAAAGCTGAGCTGATAAGCCATAGAAGCCTTTGTATTCTGCCGCGCCTTTGCTCGCAAAACCGTTACCATCCCGATCGAGTGACGTTTCAGCATTTTGTGGCAAGTTTTCTGGTGCGAAACCAAACATTTTACGCATATCTGTCGCACGTGTTGCCCAGTAGTAACCTCGCTCTTCTGGATCCACTTCGTATGGCATATCCATGTAAACATAATCAGGACTAGATATGATTAGATCGTAGCCTTTAGCTGACCAATCATAAGCTGAAGCACCGCCGCCCCAATAAAGTACATCCCAGAAGTTCACGCGCACATTATCGGTTGCGAAAGCATCTGCATCTGCTGAATACTTCAAGCCATCTTGCCATGCTTGGAAGTTTTCAATACCTTGATCTGCCACTAACTGGCTAACACGCTCTGCAAAATAACTAGGTAAGTGATCATAATCTACCACGGTACCGTCATTAATCGTTTGCTGGCACATTGGTGATTTTGCAAATGGCTTATCTTGTAGAGATAGGTCAAGATCGCCCTTCCAAGCCACTTTTTCTGCCGAGTTTATATCTTGGAAGCCAGCACCTTGTTTAATATTTTTGGCCTCATCACCACCGAAGTGCCACGTATTTAAAGGCATGCCCGCAGCTTTGTGCATTGCAGCCATTTCGGTGATCACTTTATCGACGAAAGCAACCGATGAATCCATACATGGGTTAATGAAGCTACGCTTGTCATAAAATTGCACTGTCGTCACATTGGATGTGTCTTGCGGATCCATCAAGCGATATTGATTGGCTGCTTCCATATCACCCGTAGCAGCTAAACGCTTATAACGAGCTTCCATTGACACTACCGCGGCACGAGCGTGCGCAGGCATATCAATTTCAGGAATCACTTCAATACCGCGCGCCTTCGCATACATTAAGATATCAATGTAATCTTGCTTCGAATAAAAACCAGATCCAAAGTTATCTGATGTTGGGCCAGAACCTAACTGAGGCAACACACATTGTGTTTCTGATAAGTCATGGCAACGATTAGAACCGATATCCGTTAGTTCAGGTAAACCTGGAATTTCGATACGCCAACCTTCATCATCAGTCAGGTGGAAATGGAATTTGTTCATCTTATACGCTGACATTTGATCTAACGTACGAAGAATGGCTGCCTTAGAGTGGAAATTACGGCCCACATCAACCATTACACCACGGTAATCAAAACGTGGAGCATCGCTGATTTTAACCGTCGGAATAGTATTCTTATCACCCGTTGTCATCAACGAAATCAATGACTGCATACCATAGAAAGCACCTTGGTAATTATAACCAACAATGTACGTCGCATCTTTACGGACATCTAATTGGTAAGCGCCTTCTATCTTTTGTTCTTTCGTAAATCGCGTTGGGTCTAGACTCACTTTTACCGAGTATTTTCCTTCCGTGTTTACGCCTAACATCTCTAAACGATCATTTAGCGCAACCATCATGCTGCCTGGAATCGCTTCATTTTCAATATTAATGCCACCAGCTAATGATATTGAATCACCCGTTAGCTGAGTACTCAAAGGCGTAGGAATAATTGATCCTGCAAGCTCTTCTTTTGCAATGAGATTAACGTCGTTATTTTTTTCGAAGCGAGACTGAGCAGTAGCCAATACATTATTGTCATCAGGCGTACGCTTCCAATTATCACCAGAAATAGGTGTTAAGTATGCAGATGGATCTTCAGCATCAGTACTTTTGATTGTTTTAGGCTTGGCATCACCCGATACAACATAAGCACGAGGCATATAATCATTTTCAAATAACGTCCAGTACTCACCTATGTATGGGATAACAACAGTCTCGCCTTCGGCAAAACCATCAAATTTATCGGTTGGTTCTAGCGTATGTAAATCGCCAGTGACATGTGTGATTTTAAACTGGTCATTCTGAACATCCAAGATCATGCGGATACTGTGGAAATAGATAGTCCAATCTTTGCTATCAACAGCTGGGCCATTATTTACCAGCGTCAAATTAATTAAATCGCACGATGCCCATTCTGCATTCAATTCCTGGCACTTCAGGCCTTCATTTGCACCGTGATTTGTAACAAGTTCATAATTAACATCAAGATTCTCGGCAAGGTTGTTTACAACGTTTTGTTCAGGCGAACCTTGTGATGCACACCCTGTTACTGCTAATGCAATAACAGATGCTAGTGCTGTTAATTTAAAAGAAATAAAACTCATGATTTGTCTCCCGAAGCCCCCCGTAAAGGGGAATTTTAATCGAGGCCTTAAATGTTAGGCACTCAAAATAACGGTCTCCTATTCTCTTTGAGAATGTGGAGACCGTTTAATTTAAAAATAAAGCTTTGTTACGTTACTTAAGAATTTAAGTAATTAAGGCAGTTTTACAGCAGATAGGTCTTCTGAGGCTGGGATACGTTTCATTTCACCAGCAACTATTTCAGCAAGAGGACCAAGGATAACCTGTAGGTTGTTTGAACCTAATTTAACCACACCCATTGCACCTAGCGCTTTTAGTGTCTTTTCATTAGCAAGACTGCTGTCTTTCAATGTTAGACGTAGACGCGTGATACATGCATCGATGTTTTCAAGGTTACCGTGACCGCCAAGAGCTTTAAGGTACTGCTTAGCAAGCTCACCCGTTTCTTTTGAACCAGTCACACCGCTCTCTTCTACATCGTCATCTTCACGACCAGGAGTCTTAAGGTTGAACTTAACGATAACTGTACGGAAGATTGCGTAGTAAAGACCAAAGAACACGAAACCTTGAAGAATTAGCATGTACCAGTTCGTTGCTAGTGGGTTACGTGACTGTAGAACCATATCGACAAGGCCTGCCGAGAAGCCGAAGCCTGAAACCCAGTGCATTGAAGCGGCGATATAAACAGACAGACCTGTTAATGCTGCGTGTACTACATATAGGCCAGGTGCTAGGAACATGAATGCAAATTCTAGCGGCTCAGTAACACCTGTAAAGAATGATGCGAAACCTGCAGCAATCATAATTGATGCTACTTTTTCTTTGTTCTTCGCTTTAGACGTGTGGTACATCGCAAGTGCAGCACCAGGTAGACCAAACATCATGATTGGGAAGAAACCACCCATGTACATACCCGTAACACCTGGAATCGCGACACCAGAATCAATAGACGCCTGACCACCAAGGAAGTTAGGTAGGTCATTAATACCAGCAACGTCAAACCAGAATACTGAGTTTAGTGCGTGGTGTAGACCAACAGGGATTAGTAGACGGTTAAAGAATGCATAGATACCGGCACCCACTTCCCCCATACCTTGGATACCCTCACCGAAGTGCACTAAGCCGCCGTACACTGATGGCCAAACGTACATAAGTACAAAGGCAATAAAGATACCAGCAACAGACGTTAGAATGGGTACTAAACGTTTGCCAGAGAAGAACGCAAGTGCTTTATGTAGCTCTACAGTATGATAACGATTGTAAATTTCCGCAGATATGATACCTACAAGGATACCAACAAATTGGTTTTCAATTTTACCAAATGCAGCAGGAACTGCGCTTGGATCGATACCTTGAATTTGTGCAACTGCACCTGGTGCTAGAAGCGTTGTAACAACTAGGTAACCAACGAAACCAGAAAGTGCGGCTGCACCGTCTTTGTCTTTCGACATACCATACGCAACACCAACGGCGAATAGTACAGACATGTTATCGATGATTGCAGCACCAGATTTAATCAAAAAAGCCGCAAGTGCACTGTTCGCACCCCAACCATTTGGATCTATCCAGTAACCAATACCCATTAAAATTGCAGCAGCAGGTAGCGTTGCTACCGGCACCATCAGTGCTTTACCTACTTTTTGAAAATATCCAAGAATATTCACCCTTAGTTCCCCCTATGGCTTTCTTAGAATTTGAAATGGACAACTTTTTTTCATTATCCGATTAAGTCCTTTGCAGTTTATGAAATTAATTTCGCTCCGCAAATTAAAAGGTCACCATTTGTGATCTCAATCACCCGAACAGCCAAGATCTAAACGAATTTGCTAGCCCGATCATAAAAATTATTTTATTATTCGAAACAAAAGCGATATGTCGTTAAGATTTTTTTGATTTAAGTATTTTCAATGAGGTGTCACGGTGAGATTAATACCACTTAATAATGCTAAAGAAGTAGGTTTATGGTCAGCACGCTATATATCTGATCGTATTAATAAATTTCAACCAACAGCAGACAAACCGTTTATTTTAGGCTTACCTACTGGGGGAACTCCTCTCACAACTTATAAGCGCCTTATTGAACTTTATGAAGCAGGCGAAGTAAGTTTTAAGCATGTCGTGACATTTAACATGGATGAATACATTGGCATTACCGCCGATCATCCTGAATCTTACCGTAGTTTCATGTATAACAACTTTTTCAATCACATTGATATTAAAGAAGAAAACATTAATCTTCTTAATGGCAACGCAGACGATGTTGATGCAGAGTGCCAACGTTACGAGGCTAAAATTAAGTCGTACGGGCGAATTAATTTATTCATGGGCGGTGTTGGTAACGATGGCCATATCGCATTTAATGAGCCCGCGTCTTCATTAGCATCTCGCACTCGAATCAAAACATTAACGCAAGATACCCGTATCGCGAATTCTCGTTTCTTCGATAACGATATAAATCAAGTACCTAAATATGCATTAACCATCGGTGTAGGTACCCTGCTTGATTCAGCAGAAATCATGATTTTAGTGACGGGTCACAATAAAGCATTGGCACTAGAAGCCGCTGTCGAAGGCAACGTCAACCATTTATGGACAGTATCTGCGCTTCAGCTACACCCTAAAGCATTGATTGTTTGTGATGAGCCTGCAACACAAGAATTGAAAGTCAAAACAGTTAAGTACTTCCAAGAGTTAGAAGCTCAAAATATTAAAAACCTTTAACCAAAAGGACATGTTCATGTACGCGCTTACCAATTGTCGCATTTTTACCGGTAGCGATGTGCTGAATAACCACGCCGTCATCATTGACGGCGTGAGCATTCAGGCTGTTTGCCCGGTAACAGAATTACCAGAAAATATTGAACTCGTTGATTTAGACGGTGCTAACCTAACACCCGGTTTTATTGACCTACAACTTAACGGTTGTGGTGGTGTCATGTTTAATGATGAAATTAATTCAGAAGCAATTCACACCATGCACCGCGCTAACCTTAAATCAGGTTGTACAAGTTTCTTACCGACACTAATCACATCTTCTGATGAAGATATGAAAGCTGCCATTGCAGCGACACGTGACTATCAGAATCAATATGAAAATCATTCTTTAGGTCTTCACCTTGAAGGGCCATATCTGAATGTCATGAAAAAAGGCATTCATTCTGTTGATCATATTCGTCGTTCTGATAATGCAATGATTTCAACAATTTGTGAAAATGCCGATATCGTAACTAAAGTGACTTTGGCACCGGAACAAAATGCGCAAGAGCATATCGAACAACTCGTTGAAGCTGGTGTTGTTGTTTCAGCTGGCCATACAAATGCAACGTACGTAGAAGCCCGAAAAGGCTTTGCTGCTGGCATTAGTTTTGCCACGCACCTGTTTAATGCAATGACACCAATTGCGGGGCGTGAGCCTGGTATGGTTGGTGCAATCTACGACACACCCGACGTATATACCGGTGTAATCGCAGACGGTTTTCATGTCGATTATGCGAACATTCGGATGGCGCACCGTATGAAAGGCGAGAAACTTGTTTTAGTCACCGATGCAACTGCACCCGCAGGAGCAGACATGGATCACTTTATTTTCGTCGGTAAGAAAGTATATTACCGTGATGGCAAGTGTATTGATGAGAATGGTACACTTGGAGGTTCGGCATTAACCATGATTGAAGCGGTTAGAAACAGTGTCGAACACGCAGGTATCGCTCTGGATGAAGTGATTCGCATGGCTACCCTCTATCCTGCACGAGCGATTCGTGTTGATGATAAACTGGGAGCAATCAAAAAAGGCATGGTTGCTAACTTTGCTATTTTCGATCGCGATTACAACGTTCGAGCGACTGTTGTTAACGGTGAATACGAGCAGAATTAAAATATGACAGGCGGACAAATTGGTAATGTAGATCTGGTTAAACAGCTTAACAGTGCGGCTGTTTACAGATTAATAGACTTGCAAGGCCCTATATCACGGATTCAGGTTGCGGACGTGAGTCAGCTTGCGCCTGCAAGTGTTACTAAGATTACCCGCCAGTTGCTTGAGCGCGGCTTAATAAAAGAGGTCGCGCAACAAGCCTCTACCGGTGGTAGACGTGCTATTTCGCTGACAACTGAGTCAGCCGCTTTCCACTCCATTGCTATTCGCCTTGGACGAAATTATATCGAAATTACGCTGTATGACCTTAGTGGTAAGCATATCGCAAGTGCTGCGCATAATTTCTATTACACGACTCAACAAGAACTGACTGATGGGTTATTAAGCCATATACGCCGGTTTATTTCGGGTAACCAGAACGTAATAAAAGAACTTGTTGCTTTTGGTATTACACTGCCAGGTTTAATTAACCCTGAAAAAGGCATTGTTGAATACATGCCTCATATTGATGTCGATAACTTCCCATTGGCAGATACAATCAAAAATAACTTTGGTGTTATTTGTTTTGTTGGTAATGATATCAGAGGCTTAGCGCTTGCTGAGCATTACTTCGGCTCAAGCAAAGACTGCAAAGACTCAATTCTTATTAGTATGCATCATGGTACTGGTGCCGGTATTATCGTTAATGGTCAGGTATTTCTTGGGTTTAACCGTAACGTTGGTGAAATCGGGCATATTCAAATCGACCCTCTTGGTGATAAATGCCAATGTGGTAACTTTGGTTGTTTAGAAACAGTTGCTGCCGATCCTGCTGTTGTTGCACACGTTCAACAACTTCTGGATCAAGGCTACCCGAGTAGCTTACAAGAGTTAGATGGCATTACGATGCTGTCAATTTGTGAGGCGGCCAATAATGGTGACGAGCTCGCAAGTCAGGCATTAATTAAAGTAGGTAATCAGCTCGGCAAAGCCTTAGCGATGACGATCAACTTATTCAACCCTCAAAAAATACTGATCGCGGGTAATATTACTCAAGCAAAAAAGGTGGTTTTTCCTGCAATTCGCCGTTGCATTGAAACTCAATCACTTTCAACATTCCACAAAGACCTACCCATCGTTGCATCAGAACTATACAACCAACCTACCATTGGCGCTTTCTCCATGATTAAGCGTGCTATGCTAAATGGTGTGCTTCTACAACGACTATTAGAAGACTGATAGTTACTGTAAATGAATGCTAAGTTGATATAGCTGATTAATTTGTAACAATTTATTTTTAAGGGGGTACGTCAGACAGACGCACCCCCTTATGCTATATTACGCGCAAAATATCAGCTAAAGCTTGAAGTCTATATCAATGATACTAACGGGCACTTAACAAGCACCGTTAGAACTATAGAAAATTTTAAGCTCTAAATTAAAGGATTGTCACTCCGGCTATGGAACTCGTTTTCGTTATTGCCGCATTTCTTGCAGGCTTCATTGCCTTGAGATGCAAACTTCCACCCTTAGTGGGCTTTTTATTGGCGGGTTTTGCCCTTAATAGTGCAGGCTTTCATTCAACCGAAACGCTTACTGTATTGGCCGATCTTGGTGTAACACTTTTATTATTCACCATTGGTTTAAAACTCGATGTAAAAACGCTACTAGCCAAAGAGATTTGGGGAGGAGCAACACTCCATAATTTACTATCTACAGCATTATTTACACTAGCGTTACTGGGTTTTAAACAGCTAGGCATTGGTATGCTAGCTGATTTAGAGCTAATGCAACTCGCATTGCTTGCTTTTGCGCTCTCGTTTTCAAGTACAGTATTTGCGATAAAAGCATTACAAGAAAAAGGAGAACTCAACGCAACATACGGTACTCTCGCTATTGGTATCCTCATTATGCAGGATATTTTTGCCGTTCTTTTCCTCACTTTTTCAACCGGTAAAATACCCGAAATTACAGCACTGGGTTTATTTGCCCTTCCTTTGTTACGACCACTTATGTTCAAAGTTTTGGATAAAGCTGGGCACGGTGAAATGCTCGTACTTTATGCTATTTTCCTTGCATTAGTTGCAGGCGCGGGTTTATTTGAATTAGTCGGTATGAAAGCCGATCTTGGTGCACTAATTCTTGGCATGATGCTAGCCGCTCACCCTAAAGCATCAGAAATGTCGAAAACCCTCTTTAATTTAAAAGAGTTATTACTCGTCTGCTTCTTCCTCAATATAGGCTTAGCAGAACAACCAACGTTTGATGGCTTTTTAATGGCAATTCTATTACTACTGCTATTACCAATTAAAGGATTACTTTATTACGTTATCTTCAACTTTAGTCGCTACCGTGTTCGTACATCGTTATTGGGTACACTCACGTTATTTAACTACAGTGAATTTGGACTTATTGTGAGTGGTATGGCATACAAACTAGGCTGGTTACCAGGCAACTTCCTTGTCGCCATCGCCATCGCTGTATCGTTATCATTCTTAATTGCAGCACCACTCAACAGTATGGGGCATCGACTTTATACAGAGGCATCAAAATGGCTCAAAGAATATGCCCCTGAAAAGCTCAACGCGAATGATCAACTCATTGATCTAGGTGATTCAAAAATACTCATTTTAGGCATGGGTCGTATTGGCACAGGTGCCTACGATGAGCTTGTTATCCGTTATGGAAAGCAAGTGATTGGTGTTGAAAACCGTGAAGATTCGGCACTGAATCATCGTAATGAAGGACGTAATGTGATTCATGGTGACGCCACTGACCCCGACTTTTGGGCAAGAGTCATCGCTAATCACCGTATTAAATTAATTTTATTGGCAATGCCACATAGCCAAGCAAACACCTTTGCTTTAGAACAGGTTAACTTGCGTAATTTCGATGGAAAAGTGGCAGCCATTGCTAAATATAATGACGATGAAGAACTGCTTCATGAGCTAGGCGTAGATGCCGCTTTTAATATCTACAACGAAGCAGGAAGCGGTTTCGCTCGCCATGTATGTGAGCACTTAGAACCTGATATTAAGCCTATTTAAGCTACTTTGTCTTAATCAGTAAATCAACGGCAGCTTCGGCTGCCGTTTGTTTTTTTGTACGAAAAAACCACCAACATTAGATTTAATTCGGAAAAATCCAATTTAAATGAATGATATTCACCATAGGCTATTTTCTTTAATTGAACGAATGTTTTTTATTGCATTTACTTACAGAATACGCAATTTTAACAATCAGAAAGGGAAAAGATGAAAGCTGTCTATAAATCTAACTAGACGCTGGAATCTTAACCCGAAGAATTTAGGGATAAAATTAGAACCGTTTGGTTGGAGTGGAAAGTATGTGTTCAGTATTTGGTATCTTAGACATTAAAAGTGATCCATCAGCATTGCGTGCAACTGCACTAGAAATGTCAAAAAAGATGCGTCACCGTGGTCCTGATTGGTCAGGCATCTATTCATCGGATAAAGCAATTCTTGTGCATGAGCGCCTAGCAATTGTGGATTTGAATAGCGGTGAGCAACCACTTTACAACCAGGATAAAACACATGTTTTAGCGGTTAATGGTGAGATTTATAACCACAAAGAATTAAGCGCAGAATTTGCACCAGACTACCCTTTCCAAACAGAATCTGATTGTGAAATCATTTTGGCTCTATATAAAGAAAAAGGGCCTGAACTGCTGGATTACCTAAACGGTATCTTTGGTTTTATTCTTTATGATGCAGTTGAAGATGCGTATTTAATCGGACGTGACCATATTGGCATTATTCCGCTGTATCAAGGTTATGACGAGCATGGTAACTATTACATTGCGTCTGAAATGAAAGCACTTGTGCCTATTTGTAAAACAATCAGTGAATTCCCTCCTGGCAGCTTCCTATGGAGCAAGAAAGGGGAACCAACTCGTTACTACAAACGTGACTGGATGGAATTTGAGACAGTTGCTGATGCACCAACAGACAAAGTTGCACTAAAAAGTGCATTAGAAAGTGCAGTTAAACGCCAATTAATGACAGATGTGCCTTATGGTGTACTACTTTCTGGCGGACTAGATTCATCGATTATTTCAGCTATCACTAAGAAATTTGCTGCTCGTCGTATTGAAGATGATGAACAATCGCAAGCTTGGTGGCCAACATTACACTCTTTTGCTGTCGGCTTAGAAAATGCGCCAGATCTTAAAGCAGCAAAAGTTGTCGCAGACAGTATTGGTACTGTTCACCACGAGCTGACTTACACGATTCAAGAAGGTATCGATGCAATTCGTGACGTGATTTACCACATTGAAACATACGATGTCACAACCATTCGTGCATCGACACCTATGTATTTAATGTCACGTAAAATTCGAGCTATGGGTATCAAGATGGTACTTTCTGGTGAAGGAGCTGACGAAGTATTCGGTGGCTACTTATACTTCCACAAAGCACCTAACAAGCGTGAATTCCACGAAGAAACAGTACGTAAGCTACTAGCGTTGAACATGTTTGACTGTGCTCGAGCAAACAAATCGATGGCAGCTTGGGGCATTGAAGCACGTGTACCTTTCTTAGATAAAGAATTCTTAGAAGTTGCGATGCGCATTAACCCAGAAGATAAGATGTGTGGCAACGGTAAGATGGAAAAGCATATTCTACGTGAGTGTTTTGAAGATCACCTACCAGAATCAGTGGCATGGCGCCAAAAAGAACAGTTTTCTGATGGTGTAGGTTATAGCTGGATTGATAGCCTGAAAGAAGTTGCGGAAGCAAAAGTAACAGAACAACAACTAGAGACAGCGAGCTTCCGATTCCCGTACAACACGCCAACAACCAAAGAAGGCTATATGTACCGTGAAATCTTTGAAGAGTTATTCCCGCTAGAAAGTGCAGCTAAGTGTGTTCCTGGTGGGCCGTCAATCGCTTGCTCAAGTGCTAAAGCAATTGAGTGGGATGAGAGTTTCAAGAACAGTGCAGATCCTTCAGGTCGTGCTATTGCAGCCGTTCACAACGAAGCCTATAAATAAGAATATTAAGGGCGAGTGTATATACTCGCTTCTTTTTTGTTCATATTAGCGCAGATATAAAACAAAAAACCGCCATCTTCGGCGGTTTTTTATTATCGAAACTCGGTTCTAGAAACTCATTGCTCTATTCTAAAACTTAACGCTCCCAGTATGCTTCTTCCAAACTATCTTCACGCTCAGGTAAACCACGAGAAAGACGCGGAGAGTGCTGCGCAAGCACTTCGTAACTCACTCGGTTTGCATACAAACATACCTGCGAAAATGAAGAATACGTTAGGAAGCTTTGCTGGTGCTTACTTGAATTAGGCACATTCCCTTTGTGGTAATGGTTAGCAGACATATCATGCAGTAACGCAGATAGTGCACCATCACCCGCGCCATTAGTATTCTTAATACGTTCAGGGCCACCCATATAAGGTGCAATGTGCGAATACGCTTTAATTGGCGTTTCACATTCAGCTTTCAGCATTGGGCGGCTAAATTCATAGCGGTTAAATTCCGCAATTTCACCCGGTAATAATGGCAAGCTAGTTTCACGCTTCGCAGTATCTTCTGTGTAACCTGCGGTATACAAGCCAACAGGACCCGCTGTACATAAAACAAGATCAACCCATTCCAGAGTCTTATCTGAAGCAACTAATGGATCTGACTCTCCAGTAAGCGCTTCAGCCTCATCTTCGTTCATCGCAACAACAGTCACATGCTCACGAAGGAAGTCACGCCACCATTGTGGATCATCTTCGATAACAAATTTTGTGCCTAATGTTAATACAACAGGCACATCATATTTCTTGGCAAATTCGATCGCTCGCATCGTTGCTTCTGGCATTGGATCACCATCTTTACAACGAACAAGGTAAGCCGTTAGTACAAGAGCTGCAGCGGTTTCGAAAATAGACTCAGGAATATTATCAGGATGCAGTTGATTCATGCGTCCTTCATTTATGGCGAAAGTACGTTCACCATCTTTAGACATTAGCGCAAAACAACGGCCAATAGGACCTACAACCGGTTGAAGGAAGTTCATATCCATACGGCTAGAGGTATTACAAAGATAACGGTATGCATAGCTACCAATTTCAATATCTTTGCTCATAACACCTAATAGTACTGATTTATCATCAGCCAGTACAGAGTAGTTGTGTAATGTATTGCCAATCGTGCCACCCGCAAATTCATGCGTAATGAGATTATTGTCTTTTAATTCACGGTATAGCTCTTCTGCTTTTTCATCAGTGATAACAAGCGAGTGCCCTTTACTTAGCTCATAGCGTTCCAGGAATTCGTCATCAACATACGCTTCAATATCAACCAAAGTCTGATCAATACCGACCACATGAGTACGAGTTAAACGCTTTTCTTGTTTCGTTTGACTTAAAAGCGGATCACGAGCATGTACTGGAAAGTAATGCTTTGATTTTCGTTGGCCTGGAAATTTCATGTAAATGAGCTGTCTGTTGTGAGATTTTTGTGGATTCTATCACACAATAGAGTACAAAAAATACTGAGCTCTCACAGTTTTTAAGAGCCCAATAAAGATATGTTAACGACGCAAGCCTTTGCTACCAGCCTTGAGAGTGCTGAGTAACCAAATTTTTCATCATATGAATATGTGATTCGTTATCATTTAGGCACGGAATCAGATTAAATACTTCGCCCCCAGATTTGATAAAAGTTTCTTTGCATTGCTCTGCAATTTCTTCCAATGTCTCTAAGCAATCAACAGAGAAAGCAGGACACATAACATCTAACCGCTTAATACCTTTTTTGGCCAATGCTTCAATAGTGGCTTCAGTATATGGCTGCAGCCATTCTTCACGACCAAAAATTGATTGGTAACTCATACTCATTTTTTCACGCGGCATGGTCAGTTTTTCAGCCAGTTTCTCGGTTGTAGCATGACAATGCTTAGGATACGGATCACCGTTATCTGCATAACGTTTGGGAATACCATGATAAGAACACAATAAATAATCTGGCTCACCATTTTCAGCCCAAAAATCAGTGGCTGATAGTGCTAACGCATCAATATAATCAGGGTGATCAAAATAATGATTAATAAAACGTAACTCTGGAATATGAGGCTGTTGTTTTAGCTCTTTTGCAATACGATCAAAAACAGCAGCTGTTGTTGTACCCGAATATTGAGGGTACAAAGGCAATACCAGCACATTGTCGCAGCCTTGCTGTTTTAATTCGGCTAAACCCGTAGAGATACTCGGCGTACCATACGTCATACCAAGTGCCACTGGCACATTGAGCTGTTTTTCTAGCATTTGTTGCTGGCGTTGAGAATACACCAGTAGCGGAGAGCCCTCTTCCATCCATACAGACTGATAAAGCTTTGCTACTTTAGGCGAGCGAATGGGTAAAATAACACCATGTAAAATAGGGCACCACAACCAACGTGTCATATCAACAACACGCTTATCATGCAAGAATTCAGCTAAAAAGCGTTTTATACCCGCAGGCGATGCTTCATCAGGCGTGCCTAAATTGACTAATAAGACACCATAGTTATTATTTTTCATTGCCACCCACTGCACATTCATCAAAATCAAGAATTAGTCTATCTTATCATTAAGCGACGAATTCAAGTGTTATAAACCAAAGAAAATATAACGTTTGATATTACCATTTAGATCACTGAATCAAGGATATATATGCTATTGATACTAAATCGCATCGTTCATAATGCCAAATCCATGATCAGTTCAGATACTGAATGGAATTGGTAGAACCTTGTTCTTCTGAAATAAGGACATAAAAAAAGCGAGTAACCTTAAAGGTCTACTCGCTTTTTCTTACTGGTAATAAAACCAATAATTATGCTAGTGCTTTTTCTAACTCAGCGCTAACTTCAGCAACAGCCTTAGTACCATCAAACTTCAGGTACTGTGTGTTGCCAGATTCTGCTTCTTTACCGTAGTAAGCAATCAATGGTGCCGTTTGGTTGTGGTACACACCTAAACGAGCACGCACTGTTTCTTCTTTGTCATCTTCACGGATAACAAGATCTTCGCCAGTTACGTCATCTTTGCCTTCAACCTTCGGTGGGTTGTAAACACTATGATAAGTACGACCTGATGCAAGGTGAGCACGACGACCTGCCATACGCTCAACAATTACACTGTCAGCAACATCGAACTCAATTACGTAATCAACAACAACGCCCACTTCTTTCAAGCCATCAGCCTGAGGAATTGTGCGAGGGAAGCCGTCAAGTAAAAAACCTTTTGCACAATCGTCTTGGGCAATACGCTCTTTAACCAGACCAAGGATGATATCATCAGACACCAACTGACCAGCGTCAATAACTGACTTCGCTTGTTTACCTAGCTCAGTACCCGCTTTGATCGCTGCGCGTAACATGTCACCAGTAGAAATTTGTGGAATGCCAAACTTCTCCATGATGAATTGTGCCTGTGTACCTTTACCTGCACCTGGAGCGCCCAGAAGAATGATGCGCATCTTGATCCCCTTTAAAAAATAAACTGTAGTTTTACAAAGTTATCGTTTTTAAAACCTGTAATTTAAATAACACTAAAAAACATCGGATTTAAAAAGGGTAACTTTGAAGACATGGAAAATACACTGAATAGCCCCTACTCGCAAGCCTAGAGCCCGTCTTGCCTGCGATTACATGCGTTATCAGAATACAATTTGATACAAAAACGAAAACAAACAATGCCTGATACTAAGATAATCAGTATCAGGCATAAAAGCGATTAGGCCTTAATCAAAAGCTTGTTCACCGCAGCAACATACTGTGATGGGTCTTCTAATGAACCACGCTCCGCTAACATTGCTTGGCCAAGTAGCAGTTCAATCCAACGACCGAATGTTTCTTCATCCGCTTCGTTCGCCATTTGCTTCACTAACCCATGCTCTGGGTTAATTTCGAAAATGTACTGCACTTCTGGTGCATCATGGCCAGCAGCTGCGAGTAATTTCGCCATCTGCGTGCCCATTTCATTTTCATCTGTCACAACAACCGCTGGCGTATCATGTAGTTTGAACGTTGTACGTACGTCTTTAACGCGAGCACCAAGGTAGCCTTTTGCACGTTCAACAACAGATTTGAATTCTTCTTCTGCTTCTTTTTGCTTTTCTTTATCTTCTTCGTTTTCAAACTTAGAAAGATCAAGATCTGCTTTGGTAATTGCTTGGAACTGCTTACCGTCGAATTCAGGTAATTGGCTCATCAACCATTCATCAATGCGATCGTGCATTAAAATAACTTCTAAGCCTTTCGCGCGGAATTGCTCAAGGTGAGGGCTATTTTTTGCTGCAGTAAAGCTATCAGCCGTTAAGAAATAAATTTTCTCTTGGTCTTCTTTCATACGTGATACGTAATCAGCTAAAGATACTGTTTGTTCGGCTGTATCGTTCTCTGTAGAACTAAAGCGAAGTAAATTAGCAATTTTTTCTCGATTAGAGAAATCTTCAGCAGGGCCTTCTTTTAACACTTGACCAAATTCAGTCCAAAAAGTCTGGTATTTTTCTGCATCGTTCTTTGCCATACGATCCAGCATGCTAAGTGCACGCTTCGTACATGCTTTACGTAGCGCTTGAGTCACCTTGTTATCTTGCAAGATTTCACGAGAAACGTTTAGAGGCAAATCATTTGAATCAATCAGACCACGCATGAAACGTAGGTAGCTTGGCATAAACTGCTGAGCATCATCCATGATAAAAACACGCTGAACGTATAGCTTAAGACCATGCTTACTATCGCGATTGTTCATGTCCCACGGGGCTGCAGATGGAACATACAACAAGCTTGTGTAATCTTGCGTACCTTCCACACGGTTGTGGCTCCACGTTAATGGCTCAGCAAAGTCATGAGAAACATGGTTGTAGAATTCTTTATATTCTTCTTCCGTTACTTCTGATTTATTACGTGTCCATAAGGCTTGAGCTTTATTGATTTGCTCCCACTTACTGCCTGTTGGTTTTCCTTCATCATCGTTCTCAGTCACTAAGATATGAACGGGAATGCCGATATGATCAGAATACTTACCGATGATGTCACGTAAACGGTGCTCGTTTAAGAATTCAGTTTCATCATCACGCAAGTGAAGAATAATATCCGTACCGCGTGTTGTTTTGTTGATATCTTCAACGGTGTAGTCGCCTTCACCTTCAGACGTCCAACTTACACCTTTATCTGCAGTTTCACCCGCAGCTCGTGTGTTAACCGTTACTGATTTAGCCACGATAAAAGAAGAATAAAAACCAACACCAAACTGACCAATTAACTGTGAATCTTTTGATTCATCGTTGGTCAATTTAGAAAAGAAGTCTTTTGTACCTGATTTTGCAATTGTACCTAGATGTTCAATAACATCATCACGATTCATACCAATGCCATTATCGCTAACGGTTAGCGTACCCGCTTCTGCATTGAATGATAATTTCACACCGATATCGGCATCATTTTCAAATAGATCAGGTTGAGACAAAGCACGGAAGCGAAGCTTATCTGCAGCATCCGACGCATTAGAAATCAACTCACGCAAAAAAATCTCTTTATTCGAATATAAAGAATGAATCATCAAATGAAGTAATTGTTTGACTTCAGACTGAAAGCCACGCGTTTCCTTGTTGATATGTGTACCTTGTTCGCTCATCTAGTACTCCGAAACAGTTAGTTTACGTAATTCATTAGATATATATGGTCAAATAATGTATTTTCAACCTAAAATAGGTCTTTTCATACACTTTAGATTTTTTCAGTACGTGTTTTTATTTTTTTATATTCAGACTGTGTTCAGTACAAATATGGTATATAGACGCACGAACTATATATCCGGGGCAAAAAATGCTTAAAATTTCCACCAAATACTTGATCGGGCAACGATTCCTTTTTGACCCTTACGATAACAGCCTGATCGATCAACATGAAAGTGATGAGTTAACACGCCTAGGTAGCAATGAAAGCCGAGCCCTCGGTTTATTAATTGAAGACCCAGGCGCCATCATTACTCGTAACCGCTTGCATGATTATGTATGGCGAGAGCAGGGTTTTGAAGTTGATGATTCAAGCTTAACTCAAGCAATATCAACACTGCGTAAAGCATTAAAAGATTCGACAAAGTCACCAGAGTTTATAAAAACCGTGCCTAAACGCGGTTATCAAATGATCGCTCCTGTTGAAGAATACAATAGCGACACTGATAGTACAGAAACCCCAGTAACAGAAGTCGCGGACAATGCAGATTCAATCGATGAAAGCAGCCATCACCAAGATGAACCCCGCCATGATACGGCAGCAACTGCACACGTTAATCATTCATCAGGCAAGGCGGCTGTTACTGCTGCTGTGCCAGCACAAAAAAACATGGTATTAGGCTGGGTTGCTCTAGCGCTCGCATGCTTATTACCTCTACTGGTTAACCTTAGTTTTCCACCTAAGTCAGCAGCGTTTACACCACTACTAGCTGTAGATGGCATAACCGTATCAACGACAAAGATTCATCCTGTTCTTAGTGATTGGAAACCGATGATTTCAGAGTGCGTAACGACCTATTTAGAAAGTCATAAAGATAAAATTCGCCCCGTCGATATCATTGTAACGGGCGGTCAAAACAACTCAATTTGGTTGAACTATATTCACGACACATCAGTGCCAAATGAAAATGTAACGCTTCGCCTGCTAACAAGCCAAGAGGATAATTCGAAGCTATGTCAATAAAAAATAAATCGACTAAAATGCCCTCTTTTGTTAAACGTTTTTGGCCATTTATGGTCTTGATCATGTCGGGAATCTTTAGCACTTGGCTTTATTATTCAAGTGACTTTAAGTTAGACCAATTACTGATGTCTCGTGAATGGCAATCGACCACAGTAAGTCGTATTGAAGAAACACAATTTAATACACTGGGTATGCTACGTCGCGTAGAGCAAACGAGCCATGTTGTGTATTTACCCAATAAAACGTATTCGCGCATTACACTAATGAAATTATTCAGTAATGAAGATTCGCCATTAACGCTACATATCTCTGAGTCTGGTAACTGGGATATTAGCGGTGGTTACTTATTGACTGAACCTGTGGAATTTAAAGATATCACATCAGGGAAAAATGCAGACTTTCAAAAGCAGCATCTTACTATTGTGAAGAAGATTTTCCGTATGGATGCTCAACAAAGCCGTCGCATTGATATTATCGATCAAAAATCAATGTTGCTAACAAGCTTAACTTACGGTTCAAATATTTTGTATTCACTGTAAGAATAACGGCAATTAAAAAAAAGGAGCCATAAGGCTCCTTTTTTATATGCTTGTTTTCATTAATTAGCTATAGGCTAAATTAGAAGTAAACACGCATACCGATAGTAAATGCACTGTCATCTTGGTATGTTTTAACATTTGAAGATTGCTGCTTGTCGTAACTCATGTCTGCGTATTCAGCATAAGATACTACGCTATCATTTAACCAGTAATCAGCACCGATTGTGTACTGATCAAGCTTATTATTATCTGTGTCGTAATCAACGTAATCATAGATACCGTATAGCCCTACGCCCATAGGCAGGTCGTAACGCGCCATCGCACCAATACCCGTTTGCTTATCACCTGCAAAATCATAGTCAGAGTACATTGCAGCTAAAGATAATGCTTCAATGTCATACGTTGCGTTTAACGTCCATGATGTATCATCATCACCACCGTAGTTAACATCTGTCTTAGTACGCTCAGAGTATGTGTAAGTACCCGATAGGCCTAGACCAAAGTCAGATGCCCATGCCACACCACCAGCAAATGCTTGATCAATTTCAATAGGATCATTACCTTCTTGACCAGTATGGTATTGCGCCATAAACACTAGACCAAGATCAGGCATGTCATATTTGTACTGAATACCATTGGTTAGGCGATCTGTTGCTGACCAATCGTTCTTAATATTTGCAGTACCAGCATATTCCCAAGAAATATCGTACTGACCTGCCAATGTGTCTTGTACCGCAGACATACGACCGATACGTACTTCGCCGAAGTTACCGCCTAACGCCACAGAACCAAACTTCAAGAAAGCACTGTCATCAAAGTTATCACCATCGCCACTTTCAGGAATAATATTTACTTCTGTTAGTAGATCACCGTTTACGTACATATCGTTAGCTAGGAAGTACGTCATACCTAAGCCGATTTCTGTACCTTCACCAGTAAACGTACTGTCAGCACCCATTACGTTATTATCAGTCGTTTCGTAACGTGCACGCAAGTTACCGTATACGTTCACTGATAGTTCATCGCCACTATATACCTCTGCCGCGATTGCAGATGTACTTACCACGACTGAAGCACTTGCCACTACTGAACCAATTACTGCTGCTACGATTGTCTTTTTCATGTTCACTCCTAACTGTCAGCGTATTTATTATTAGCCTTACTTGGCCAGATACACTTGACGATGTTTTATTAAAATATCCGTAGTAGCCTGATGCTTTCATTTTCCGTCAATGTGTTGTTACACACTCTGACGAGTATTTTGAAACATCTTCCTTAGCTGTAAACTTCATTCCAATGATGGGAGGTATTAAACAATATATAACAACAACTTATAAAGAAAAATAGACTTAAACATTATTTATATAGTTATCATTAGAAATTAACCTGATATAAAAACTAAACAGAACTACAAAAAACTCAATACCTCAAAATAAACATTAATCCATTGATCTTTAATGGATTTATATAACAGCACAATAAAGACATCAACGAAGAGAGAAGCAAGAGGGAAAATGGCTAGTTAAAGGATAATTTTTAAACGGGTAGCAAAAAGACAAAAAAATACCAACCACAGATTATCTCTATGATTGGCATCTATTACGAACTCTATTCAATTCAATCGAAAGGTCTAATGTACATTGCTAAGCAATTAGTTCAGTTTCTGGCGACCCGCCAATGAATGAGAAAGGGTTGTTCCATCAACAAGTTCTAGTTCACCACCGACCGGTACACCATGTGCAATACGCGTTGCTGGTACACCGTATTCATGGCAAAGCTCGGCAATATAATGCGCAGTTGCCTCACCCTCTACAGTAGGATTCGTCGCCAAAATTAATTCAGCTATCGTTTCTTTTTGTAGGCGGAACTCAAGGGTATCTAAGCCGATATCTGAAGGGCCTATACCATCTAATGGCGATAAGTGACCCATCAATACAAAGTAACGACCAGAAAACTGCCCTGTTGACTCAACCGCAACAATATCTGCAGGGCTTTCTACCACACAGATCTGACCATTTTCCTGACGACGAGGATTTGCACAAACTGCACAAATGTCATCTTCAGTGAATGTACGGCAATCACGACAATGACCAATATCAGTCATTGCGCGATTTAATGCATCAGCAAGCTGTAAACCGCCTTGGCGATTTCGCTGCAACAAATTGAAGGCCATACGCTGCGCCGACTTGGGACCAACCCCAGGTAGACAACGTAAGGCCTCCATTAATTGTTCCAGTAAATGACTGGTTCGCATTGATTAAAATGGCATCTTAAAGCCAGCTGGTAAATTCATACCGCCAGTAACACCTGCCATTTTTTCTTTCTGCGTTTCTTCAACACGACGTGAAGCATCGTTAAATGCCGCAGCAATAAGATCTTCTAACATGTCTTTGTCGTCTTCCATTAAGCTATCATCTAGCTGAACACGACGAACACTGTGATTGCCCGTAATAGTCACTTTTACAAGGCCAGCACCAGACTCTCCAGTAACTTCCATATTTGCGACTTCTTCTTGCATCTTCTGCATGCGCTCTTGCATTTGCTGCGCTTGCTTCATCATGTTACCCATACCACCTTTACCAAACATATTATCTCTCTCTATTGGTCTGGTTGAAATTCATTATGCTCTGTAGCAATTCGCTACATTACAATGGCCGAATACTGTCTTCATCCAACACTGCGGCAAAGCGCTGGCGGATAAAAGTGACATTAGCATCACTCTCTAAACTTTCTTTTGCTTGACCCAGCTTCTGCTGATAAAGCCCTTCTCGCCATTCTAGTGGCGTCTGACCTTTACCACTCAGCTCAATCTTTAAATCAATGTCTACACTTTGTAGCTCGCCAATTGCTTGCGCCAGCTGCTCTCGTGCTTTCGGGTTATCTAGGTGACTCTGCGATTGACGTAAATACAAAGTAACCTGATTGTTATCTTGTTCGAACGCTGAATTTAACGCTAGCTGTTGAACTAACCGTCCTACATTTAGCTTAGTCACGAAATCGGACCAACTATCCTGATTTGCCGCTTCTTTGACAAGTAATTTCGCCATTTCAGGCGTTTTTTCATGCTCTAACGCTTGCTTTAATTTACGCGGGGCAACCTCAAGCTTGGTATCTTCTTCAGGTGCTACCGGTTGCATCGGTTTCCACTGATACTCATCTTTTTTCTCAGGCACATTTGCTTGAGTACCATTTGCATGAGTCGCTATCATCGACGCCGGCATCGCACTGTTAGTTGCAGTGTTCCCTGTGGTAGGAACACGCATCCCCGCATGCTTGTTGGCAATACGGTCTAACACATTCGTTGCGACTTTTTTAGCTGGCGCCGGTTCACCCTTTTTTACTGGTTGCTCTTCATTACCACGTTTTGACTGGCTTCGTAACTTGTTACGCGCAGCCAGTAAACCAGAAGCTGCTGAACGTGGTTGTGCTGGCGGTATATTTTGTGGTGCTGCAGACTGCTCTGAATGAGGAGTTTGCTGTTGGTACTGTGCAGGTGGCGGCGTTGGCTCTTGTCGAGAAGGCTCCTGTCGAAAAGCTTCCTGTGACGTCGGCACTTGCTGATGCTGCTCTGCCGGTACTGTACCCGCTGATTCCTGAATAGAACTTGAAGTAGCGGCTTGTGGCTGCGATCCCATCTGCGCTTTTAATGCTTGAACACGCTGCATACCTTGTTGAGGCGCATTGGGTGCTCTTCCAGACGGCATCGTCGGTGCAACAGCAGGCTCGCTTGCTGGTACATTAATAGATTGAGGTGTAATCCCACTACCCGATACTGGTCTGAACGCCAACATGCGCAGCAACACCATCTCAAGTCCTATACGACCATCAGGTGCGAACGCTAAATCTTGACGACCTTGCAACGCAATTTGATAACACAGCTGAACATCTTGTGGGGTCATTGCTGAACTAAGCGTAATAATACGATCAGCATCGGGGGCACTCATATCTAATGCTGCCGGTAATGCCTGATGCATGGCAACACGGTGTAATTGTGCGGCTAATTCACGTAGTAAACTATCCCATTCCACACCAACACTCGCGAGTTCTTCAAGCCCACCCATCGCTGTATTCGCTTGACCACCAGAAACAGCCTCTAACAAAAACAATGCTTGATCTGTATTTAACGTACCCAACATCATTGAAACCGAATCAGCATGAACTTGGCCATTACCCAGCGCTATCGCTTGGTCAGTCAAACTTAATGCATCACGCATACTACCTTCGGCAGCACGTGATAATAGGCTTAATGCTTTCGGTTCAAAATCAACATTTTCTTGCGTTAATACGTTAGATAACTGGCTTTGAATCTGATCATTGTCTAAGTGCTTTAGATGAAACTGCAAACAACGAGATAAAATCGTCACTGGCAACTTTTGAGGATCAGTGGTTGCGAGAATAAATTTAACGTATTCCGGTGGCTCTTCTAGCGTCTTTAATAAGGCGTTAAAACTATGACGGGATAACATGTGCACTTCATCAATTAAGTACACCTTAAAACGGCCACGTGCTGGCTTATACTGAACGTTATCAAGTAACTCACGCGTATCTTCTACTTTCGTTCTTGATGCCGCATCGATCTCTAATAGATCAACAAAACGCCCCTCATCAATTTCTTTACACGTACCACATTGCCCGCAGGGTGTTGCTGTAACACCCTGTTCGCAGTTAAGCCCTTTGGCAAAAATTCGTGCGATAGTGGTTTTACCCACACCTCGGGTGCCGCTAAATAAATATGCGTGATGAAGACGGTTGTGCGCGAGAGCGTTAGACAGCGCAGTCAATACATGTGACTGCCCTACTACATCACTAAATTGATGCGGTCGCCATTTCCGTGCCAGAACCTGATAACTCATGTCGTATAGCCCTACAAAATCAAGAATTCAATGCTAGCACAGAGAGGGTATTTGAGCGAGAGGGCGCAATGATGAGCGCCCAATCATTAGCCAGATTTAAGTCATTCTGGCTAGAGGAAATAATTAACTATCGTAATCACTGCGTTTAATGATCCAAACAACCATTAATGGCCGTCGAAATCACAAATACTAAATACATTCAGGCCAATGCCTTTTAAACGCTCTGCACCGCCAATGTCTGGCAAATTAATAACAAACGCAGCATCTTCAACCACACCACCTAAACGACGGGCTAGCTTTGTTGTCGCTTCAATTGTACCGCCAGTTGCGAGTAGATCATCAACAAGCAGAACCTTGTCACCTTCTACAATAGCATCGACGTGAATTTCAAGTATGTCTTTGCCGTATTCCAATTCATAGCTTTCAGAAATCACTTCGCGTGGTAATTTACCCGGTTTACGCACTGGCACAAAACCCACGCCTAGTTCTAATGCTAAAGGAGCACCAAACAGAAAACCACGCGCTTCAGTACCAATAACCTTGGTAATTCCAGTATTGCTGTAACGCTCAATCAGCACCTGCATAGTGGCACGATAAGCTTCAGGATCTTCCATCAGGCTTGTTACATCACGAAATAAGATACCTGGCTTAGGGTAATCAGAAATCGATTTAATACTGTTCTTAATCAACGTTAGTTGTTCGTTATTTACAGTTTCTTTAGTCATAATAATTTTCCACGCACCCAAATATACTCTACGAGTTGAATGCTAAAAGCGAAGTAAATGCCAGCGTTGGCAGGCTTAAACAAAAATACCAAACTGAATGATTATCTGCTTAATCAAAGAGAATGGTTCAGTTTGGTATTCTTACAGCCGGCAATTTTATTGCTTTTCTTGAGTTGTAGCAACCGACTCCATTACAGGCAATCGATTAAACCAAATAAGGAGTGTTGCAGCGATCACAATCAGCATCATTTTATGCCAAAGAAGCGGGACGATATAAATTGAAAAAGCAAAACTCAACACTATCGAAATATTTGCTCGACGTTTTACAACAGTTGAGACAGCACGATGTTGGTGCCAATTGTTTAAAAGGGGACCAAAATGAGGATGCAGATGTAGCCAACGACTTAAACGCGGCGAACCTCGCATAAAACAGGCACTCGCTAACAATAGAAATGGCGTAGTGGGTAATAAAGGCAGAAAGATACCGATAACACCGAGTACGACACAAATCCAACCTATCGTTATCAGCAATGTCCGTTTAATCAAATCCCTCATTATTTACTCCAGAGTACGACATTTTTTTGATTCTATACCCAAATTATACCAATTCCATTAATTATCTGACCATTCAGAACACTACTGGGAGTCAAGTTCAAGGATAGCGGTTGATAGAAAGTGGTTCTCTTTTAAGATCGCTAGACACAGAAGCCGGCTTCCAGTGATGTTCCCTTTGGGCGAGTTTATTGGATTGTAGGCAGGGCACTCATTTATAAACCTAGTGGTTCTACGTTGAAAATGAGATATAAAGAGAGAAGAAAAAAATATCGGTTATAAGGGGGGGATAGTCATCTGTACAACACGCAACAACGAAGTACACCTATTGTACAAATGACATGCAATGTAGCGTTACAACATTAACGTGTAAACATACCTATTAATGTTAAACTTGCAGGTAGAGTAGCAATTAGTAATGCGCCTAAAAGTCCCACAAAATAAGTAAAACTGTATGGGTCTTTAAAATCATTGTCCATTTTGTACTTCCTTCTTCGACTATTTTGAGCGACTGATAAAATTTCGATTCGAAGCTTCTTTGAACTCCATTTATTGTTTGGCTACTATAGCGAATAAAGAAAGTGACAAAAACCGAAGGAAAATGAGGGTATTCGAGCAAAGAGTCATAAAGGTTTGATTCAAATCACAATCAAAGAATAAAAGCGATCTAGACTGAATTCACCACCACTAAGAAAATAAAGCAGCTATGACAACGTCAGACATTATTTACCAAGAATTGCAAAGTAACCTAGAACAAGAGCATCTGATGCTCGCAAAAGATCTCAAACACGAAATGCAGCTCAATACACTAGTACCATCAGCATTAGCTATTGAAAATGCCGATCTTAATAACCTGATCATGATGGCAAAATCCTCTTTTATTCCTAACTTGTTTGATCTGGCTATTCGAATGGAAAAAGTGGATGCCGCGGTATACTCAATTAAGTTAGGCATGTATGGCTTATGTGTCGATTGCGAAGAAGAAATTGATGAATCAGAGCTAAAAGCTGATCCTGCACAACCGCGCTGCCATGCTTGTCGTGATCATAGCCGTTATCATCATGATTAGGCATTACATAGCCAGCTCCTCTCTAAACAAGAAAAGGGCAACGAATCTTTTTAGACCCCTCGCCCTTGCCTTGTTAACGGCTTAAAAGCAAAGTACGTATAAAGGACTCGTACTCCTGCCCTATTAGCCATTACTTTTAGTTAAAATCATGCTCTGCAGCCCAGATCTTAAATGCTTTCTTTTCTTTAGCTGATGCCTTGGTATACCACATTTTAAGTTGAGTTAAAGAGTCACCCGTGATCTGAATCTTACCTTCATCATCTACTTTAACCGCTACTTCCTGCAAATCAACCGCATAACCTTGTTCAAATACAATGCCATGCTTACTGTTGTACTTAGCGACTAGCTCTTCCATATTACTGTAAGAACCAAAACCATCACCTTTCAGCTCTACCGTTTTAAGCGCTTCTTTTGTGCCATCGGTATATTCTAGAGTCCAATCTGCACCGCGATCAAAGTAAGCCTTGGTTTGTGAAAGTGTCGTCAAGGTTGGCAAGACAATTTTGGCATCTTTATCTGCGACATTAATATCAAACAAATAAGGACGTGTGGTGTAAATTGTATTTTTTGATCCATTTTTCACTTCACCATCAAAGCGAATAACGACTTGGTGTTTACCATCGGCCAGTTCCACACTTTCAGTGGGTGACCAATAAGACGATTCCACCTTCTTACCATCAATCACTAGCAACTCAATATTCTTACTGGTCGACAGGGTTGCAGCCTGCACCCCTGCGGTTGCCAATGTCATAATTGCCAACGATGTTAAAAGCGCAAATCTTTTCATGTTAAATCCTTTCGTAAAACGGCAAATAATATACCCATTCATTTTGCCACTATTCTGTAATGACACGCTACATAGCATTAGAGAGTAAATCACGAGAAACAAAATGAATGCGGTGTAGATAGCAGAAAGCCGCCAAAATGGCGGCTTTCTTAAGAAGTTTTCTTAGATTGAATCAATCTTAGAAAGTTACTTCCATACCAGCTACGTAACCGAACTCAGAATCTTTTTCATCTGAAGTACCGATTTCGCCGTATACTTTCACATTGCTGTGAAGCTGCTGAGTAACGTTCGCGTAGAATACGTTAACATCATCATTCTCAGGTGCCCAGTATGTGTAACCTAGAGCGAAAGTTGTTTTGTCCATAGTGTATGAACCAGCTAGAGCTGCAGTATCTGCATCAACTTTAACTGTATTATTTGAAGCTAGCTCGTAATCAACTTGACCGAAAGAAGCAGAGAATGCGAATGCATCCATTACATATTCAGCTTCTAGCTGGTAACCGTCAATGTTGATAGCTTGTGCTTTGTTGTTTACATCTTTAAAGATATCAAACTTATCAGAGCTTACATCATCACCAGAGTATAGGTAAACACGTGCATCGAAGTTACCGAAACGCGCACCTAAACGACCGTCATATACTGTTGTTTCATCACCATTGTCTTTGCCATCTTCTTGAAGAAGCGCAGATACACCAGCGTAGAATTGACCATTGTCAAATACATACTTGATAACTTGATCGCCATCCGCCTGAACGAAATCGATACCGTCACCACCTAGCTCGTAATCTTTACCAATGCCTGAATCATCAGCAATTAAGTATTGACGACCGAAAGTAAGTGTACCGAAATCACCACCAACACCAACCCATAACTCGTCACTTGTTACTTCTTGATCTTCAAATTTAAACGCGATACCAGCAACAGCGTTCATTTGGTCAGAAACAGCAATTGTTGTATTAACTGCTAGGTCACCATCATCCAAACGGATTTTAGACTTGCTATCTGCTGCATAACCTTGGAAGTACTGAACTTCAGCCGCACCAGACATATCGACTTTAACGCCGTCTGCATCATATAAGTTGATGCCTGCATTTGCTGAACCAGCTGCAGTTAGAACTGCTAGTGCTACAAGAGTCTTTTTCATGATAATCCACTGCCTTTTATTATTTAGAGTGAAATTCCGTTTAAAGAATTCCTTTTCTTATATTCCCTCGGCTAACTCTCTGTTTGAAATGTAAACAGAAAAAGTAAACCAAGAGCGAGTAACTTGTTGAGCTCATCCTGACAGAGTTTCATTCTACGTGTCAAATACTCTAAATAAAAAAACAAAAAACATAAAACCCATTAAAAAACAAAGATATAAATATAAAAAGACCACATGATGACCGCTAATTACAATAAAACCCACCAGATCAACCTAATTTCCAAACCACAATAAACAGGATAAAACACTGGAATAATGACTATTACGCACCAAAACCAGACCTTTAATATTATAAAACACCGGTTTTTATAGTTTTTTTATTCTGCTTTGGTATATTTAGATAACTGTTTTATAAGGTTCAATCTAATTTCGTGATATCCGTCGCACTTTATTTATAAAATATACAGAAATTAGTCTCCGCTCACATTTAGAGCTTCGTGCTATAATGCCCTTCCTTACCATTATGAAGTTTCAGAGATGTTACACAGTCAGATTAAAAGTGATATCAAACAATGCTATGAGAACCTGGGAAACCAGCTGGATAATTTTATTCCTCGTCGTGCACAGAACTACCTTGTAGCTGAAATTGCTAAAACACTGGCTGGTGAATATCATCAGAAACACCGAATGTTGGTGGGTGAAGCAGGTACAGGAATTGGTAAGTCACTTGCTTACTTGCTTGGAGGGATCCCCTTTGCACTTTTCAATAATAAGAAGTTACTGATTTCGACCGCAACAGTGGCATTACAAGAACAATTAATTAACAAAGATTTGCCATTGTTTAATCGTATTTATCCAAGGGAGTTCAGCTTCATTCTGGCTAAAGGCCGCCAACGCTATTGCTGCAACCACAAATTAGAGGCTTGTTGTGCCACAAATAACGACCAACAAGTAGCATTATGGGAAGAAAAACCTAAAAAGTCGGATTTAGAACTTTTAAGAAGAATGCTTAAAGCCACTCAAGACGGTAAATGGGATGGTGATCGCGACAGTTGGCCAACAACCATTCCAGATCGTGTCTGGCCACAAATAATGGCAGATAAACACAGCTGCCATGCTGGTTTACCCCAGCACCGTAGTTGCCCGTTTGCGAAAGCGAGAGAACACTTAGATAAAGCCGATGTCATTATTGCTAACCACGCTTTGCTAATGGCAGATATTGAATTAGGTGGTGGGGTCATTTTGCCCGAACCAGAACAAACCATTTATGTAATTGATGAAGCACACCACTTACCGAAGGTTGCGAGAGACTTCTCATCTGCGGCATCAAGCTTAAAAGGTGCAGCGACTTGGTTAGAAAAGTTAAACCAAACTATTGGTAAACTAGCAGAGCTGGCTGATTACAAAAAAGCAGCTCGCTTCCAAGATGCTATCTTAGAAAATATTCAACACCTTATTCCAACATTACGGCAAGTAGCCAACAATGTTGATGCCAGTATGTTCAGTAAAGACGGTATCTACCGTTTTGAACACGGTGAATTACCAGCATGGTTAGAACAAGAAGCAAAAGGCTGCAAAGATGCCAGTAAAAAAGCCTTACAATCATTAGGTAAGATACACGACTTAATTTCTGAACGTGTGAAAGATAACGAAATCCAACAACGTTTAGGTGAACAAGCCCTTGCTGAATCAGGTGTTTATCTACAACGTTTAGAAAATTTAGAAAAAGTATGGGCATTAATGGCACAGCCCAAAAAAGATAAAGGTGCCCCACTCGCACGCTGGATAGAAAAGAACCCTGATAACGAAGGGGACTATATTATTCAGGTTTCACCACTTGAAGTCGGTTACCGTTTAGATCAGTTATTATGGAGCCGTACAGCAGGTGCCATTTTGGTCTCTGCAACGCTGCGTGCTTTAAACCAATTTACTTACTTTTGTCGTCAAGTGGGGATCTATGAAATGGACAGCACGCGCTTTTTAGCACTTGCTTCACCGTTTGATTATCAAAATAACGCTCGCTTAGTTATTCCAGCATTATCCCTTGAACCTCAGGCTGATAAATTCACCGATCTATTAATCAAAACATTGCCAGAATATTTAGAAGGTGAAACCGCCAGTCTTGTGCTCTTTTCATCATACTGGCAGATGAATAAAGTTGCCGATGAATTACGCCCACTCGCCAAGAAAAACAAATGGGAATTATTGGTACAAGGTGAGGAATCACGCCACATAACTCTAAAAAAACATAAAGATAATTGTAAAAACGGTAAGCCAAGCATTTTATTTGGTACCGGAAGCTTCTCTGAAGGGCTTGATTTACCAGGCGATTTATTAAAAAACCTGATAATCACAAAAATCCCTTTCGGTGTACCGACCTCACCAGTAGAAGAAGCCCATGCGGAATATATTGAAAGCTGTGGTGGTAATCCGTTTATGCAAATTTCAGTGCCAGAAGCCAGTAAAAAGCTGATTCAATCTGTGGGTAGATTACTTCGCAAAGAAGAAGACACTGGTCGAGTCGTGCTGCTTGATCGTAGAATAATAAACCGTCGTTACGGTAAAGCCTTGTTGGATTCACTACCGCCATTTAAACGCGTTATAGAATACAGCTAATACATTCTAGGTAAGTTGTTTTGGTGCTAAATTTATTCGCCCAGTATTTGTCACTGTGGTGGTTATTATTGCAGGTAAACTTGCTTGGCAAGCTTGGTTTTAATTAAGGTATTTTTTTATGTCTGATCTTTCACGTTTAGAAGCTATCGTAGACCAGCTCCTTCACGAAGCGATACAGATTGATCGCCAACGAAACGAAGCGAAATACCCTTTGTTTGATGAGCAGTTATTTCATTGTCGCAGTAAATTATTGACACCTTGCGTGAAAGAAATCCAGCATGAAATATCGGCTTTACGCAAAGAACGTCAAGCAGGAAAGTTACTCGCATCACGAACTCAATACATCTGTGAAAGTATTGTCGCTCAGATTCAAGCGGTTCAACGAGAAATAGCCACACTAAATATTCGTAAAAACGAACCGAGAAAAAAAGCAGGTTGGCGCAAACCCATTAATGAATTACGCCAAGATCTGGCTAAACACAAAGAATGGGAAAGCCGATTAGCCGCAATGGTTCGCGATAAAGAAATGCAACTGAGTCGTAGTGCAACTTTCGCAGAACAGCAAAGTATGCAAAAAGAAGTATTAGCACTTGAAGGTAGGTTAACTCGGTGCCGTTCATCATTGGCCAATATTGAAAAGAGTATTAGCTACAGCGAGCGAGGTCGTTAATTGATGTTGCCTCTTGTCTATCACCCTATATATTCTCAGCTGGCTTTACCGCCAGCGCATCGTTACCCCATCAGTAAATATCGCCGTTTGTACCAATACATGCAGAACTCACTATCTGTAGAGCAGCAAACGTCAGTCAGCTTCCATCAACCAACCACGTTAACACCGGATGACATTAAACGCTTACACCATAGCGATTACGTTGATGCACTCATCAACAATACTTTACCCGCAGCAAAAATGCGTCGAATTGGCTTCCCTTGGAGTCAGCAGCTCATCGACCGCACGCTTATGTCTACCGCAGGCACGCAGCTTACGGTTGAACTTGCTCGTCAGCATGGTATAGCCATACATTTGAGTGGGGGCTACCATCATGCTCATCATGATTTCGGCAGCGGGTTTTGTCTATTTAATGATTTAGCCCTAGCAGCTCATCATGCACTCACCCTTGAAGGTGTCGATAAAGTCATGATTGTTGATTGTGATGTACACCATGGCGATGGCACCGCAACGTTACTGGCGAAACACAGCGACATTATTACTTTTTCGGTTCATTGCGATAAAAATTTTCCAGCCCGAAAGCCCAACTCAGATATCGATCTAGCGCTACCAAAAAATACCTCAAGTAAAGACTACCTTGATACGTTCAAAGCCATCTATACACTTGCACTGGCACAACATCAGCCGGATTTAGTACTTTATGATGCGGGAGTCGATATTCATGAAGATGATGAACTCGGCTATTTTACTGTTTGCAAAGAGGGTCTATATCAGCGTGACCACTTCGTCTTCAGTACATGTGAACAGGCAGGTATTCCTGTAGCAGCAGTGATTGGTGGAGGCTATCGAGAAGATCACCAAACACTGGTGGAACTACATGCACAGCTTATTCATGCCGCTCTCGATGTTTATATACCCAAGATACCTCACGATGCAGGACTCAGAGTGAGGTAACTTGGGTATAAATAACACCATTGCTGTATGATCAATTATCAACATTCAACGCAGAGCTCTATTATGTCAAAAGATATTAGAACCAAAGATAAGGCCCCTTCATCTCTTTCTGATGCACCAGAAGAGATCCAACTTGCTGTAGATCTAATCTATTTGTTAGAAAGCAACGAGATAAAGCCAGAAATAGCACTTGCCGCTCTTGAAATCGTCAAAAAAGATTTAGAATCAAAAATACAATAATTGTCGATTTATCCCTACCTCCCAAGAATATCCTGAAACAACGGAGTCATTATATTGACTCTTTTTTGACAACATCATGGCAATTTTTTATTAAAATCTCGTTTTTAGCATTATATATATAATTTCATTCCCGACTGAATTTAAAAACCTTATAATAAAAGCTTACGTCACTATGCTATAAAATATAAATAATTTATTGGTGACCGTTTTTTATTTCTCATATACTTCGTCACATAAGGTTTATTTATGAAAAAAGAATTTCGTATTGCTGCACTTGCTGCGGCAATTACGTTATCAGGCTGTGCATCAGATTCAGATGCTACAGCAAATGTGGACCCACAAACCAATCAGGCACAACTACAAGAACAGATTAGTTCTTTTAAAACAAAGATTAACGACGCAGAAAACGCATTAAAGGCAGTGAAAGCTAAAGACCTGGCATGGTTTGCCACGCGTCAAATTGCCGACGCTAAAGCCGCATTAAAAGAAGCCAAGGAATATTTTTCAGAGTATGAATCTGATTCTTCAACGATGAATAATAGCATTGGACTTTTCACATCAACAACATACCTTCAAGCAACAACAGAATCATTAGATACGTTTACAGATAATTTAAATAAAGCAAAATCAATATATGTTGAAACGGCGACTGTATTAGAAGATGCATTAAACTACCGAAAACAACTTGCAAAAATTGATGCTAAAAAACATTATCCTAAAACAGCACAGCAGCTAGAACGTCAACTTAAAACATTGGTTGATTACATGGCTAACGATAATAAAGATCGAGCGATTAAATCCCAACCGGAACTTGTTCGAAAACAGCATAATCTAGAAGTAAGAACAATCACAAAAATCTATTTATCTGATAACCAAAAAGAACTTCAACGCCAGAAGACGGCAGGTGTCGCACAGCACGCGCCAAAAACATTACGACATGCTGAAGCAAAACTAAAAGCGTCTGAAACATTTATTGCAACTGAACCTCGTGCTATTTCTTCCATTACACAGAAAGCAGAAGAAACCCGTTTTGAGCTTGCTCATTCGCAGCTAATAGCAACCGCCGTGCAAAATCTAAAAGCCATGCCAGATAAAGATTATGAACGCCATATTCTAAGTTATGAGCATATCTTAACTGATATTAGTGCCGCTCTAGATTCAGGTGATGTACGTGACCAACCTGTTCTTCAACAAGGAAAACACGTTGTTGCCTCTATCAAAGCTAACCAAAAAAGTCAAAATGACCTTATTGCCGCTTTAGAGTCACAATTAGCAGAAGCCGTTATGGCTCAAAAAACGACAATGCTAGCCTCAACTAAAACGGAAGAGGTAAAAACAGCTGCTGTAATTGAAACGCCTGCAACTGAAACAGTTGAAGCGGAAGTCAGCGTAGAAGCGCCTACTGCTGAAACGGTTGAAGCGGAAATCATAGAAGATGTGATTGATGAAACAACAGCATAACTCGAATTAGAACATTTGGCTTACTGCTAGTAACAGTAAAGGAGAGGGGGCACCTCTCCTTTATATTTCTCAGCATTCTGTACCAAGCCCCCTTAAAACTCTTGATTCATTTTTGTTAGATACATCAGTAAGTTTTTTCGCTCAGTATCGTCTAACTTAGCGGTAATATCTTGAGTTAACGATAAATGCAAATGATCGTGCTCTTGATACATCTCTACCCCTTTCTCGGTTAAATCAACGAGAATAGAACGGCGATCTGACTCATGCGGACGGCGCTGTATTAATTCAGCCTGCACCATTTTATCGACTTGAACAGTTAACGTACCGGTTGTCACACCAATTTTATCTGCCAGCTCTTTCATTCGCATTGCGCCATGAGCACCCAGAATTTCAACAATATGTACCTGTGGCAAAGAAAAGCCTTTCCCGCGCACAACAGATTGCTCCCAAGATGACAGCTTCTCGTAAAATTCAATAATCGTGTGATTTAACTGTTCAATATCTTTCATTCAATATCCGCAGCCGAAGCTAAGTACTTCGACACTCATTAACTTCAATGGTCAGGTGGCTAATCTTAGCGAAATTTGCCAGTAATTGCTTGTATTCCTCGACCAACTTAGGCTTTGCACTCACGACTGAAATCATTGCTGCATAATGATCGGCACTGACTTTCCAAATATGAATATCACTGACTCGGTCATCATTATCAGTCTCTAATTGACTGATAATTTTCTGACGGTAATCATCATCAATGCTTTGATCTAATAATATAGGCCCCGTCTGCTTCATTAGCCCATAAGCCCAACGGGTAATAATAACCGCCCCAACGATACCCATTAAGGCATCAAGCCAGTTCCAACCTAAATACTTACCAAAAATAAGCGCGACAATAGCCAATAATGATGTAAGAGCATCTGCCATTACATGAAAATAAGCCGCTTTCAAGTTGTGATCATGATGATGCTCACCTTGATGATCGCTGGCATGCCCATGATGGTGATGTGAATGATCATGGTGGTGATCATCTTTCAGCAAGAACACACTTACAATATTAATGATTAAACCTAATACCGCGACAGCAATCGCTTCATTAAATTGAATCGCCTCTGGTGACCATAAGCGCTGTAATGATTCAACCAGCATAACTAATGCCACCAGCCCTAAGGCTACCGCACTGGTAAAGCCTCCAAGTACACTTACCTTGCCAGTGCCAAAAGAAAAACCATCACTATTCGCATGTTTGCGAGCATAACGATAGGCAAAAATTGTGATCATGAATGCCGCGGCGTGTGTGCCCATATGCCAGCCATCAGCAAGTAACGCCATAGAACCAAATACTGTACCCGCAACGATCTCTGCTACCATCATCACGAATGTTAGGCATAACACATAATACGTTCGCCTCTCACCGCTATGATTTAATGAGACAAAATCATGTTTATGTTTCCATGCTGCTAATGATTGCGTGTTCACCGACTTCTCCATATCCACTTCGTTTAAACGTTCTACCTTGAAATCATATAATGCGACAAAACAAATGATTTGATAGATATATACTTTGATAATCAAAGTATACTGACACTATATAGTTTGATTATCAAAGTATATTTTTAAACAAAACCCATTACGATACGCCTTAACCCTAGAGTAACCTCAAGCACGAAACATCGTTTTTATCGCCCACGTAATAAAAATAGAAATCTATCGATGACAAATACAATCATTAGGCGTACCTATACCCAAATCACTATTCCCCTAGTAATAACGATCACTAAGATTAAGGAAATAAGAATGGGATGCTGCAATCAACCACCGAATGGCGGTTCAAATAATATAGGGTTACTCTTGAAAGTTATTGCGGTGCTGTTTGCTGTCATTATGCTGTTAGTATTTTTGTTCAATTAATTCGCAAAAATGAGCCACAAATAAATACTACGCTTACTATACTTCAATCACTTGACCTTACCCTTAGGGAAAGGTTTAAGCTTCGATTATCTCATTATGCCGCTATGCTTGTGGCTTCGCTAATCATGACTTAGGTAATAACACTAAAACATGAATGTTAAATACTGTTCAGACAATTTGTTTGCTGTCGTACTGGTTGTAATCATTAGTTTGATTGCAAAGCCAGTAATGGGCATGTCTGTCAGTATGGAACCTATAAGCAATAACCTTTCATCAACATCGATGAACGCGTCGAAAGAAGCAAAAGAGTCAACCTCAAAAACTGTGATGAACATGCCTGTAGACTGTCACGGTATGGCGGGAGAAAACCAAACAACGACTAGCCCTGCAGTACAAGCATCAATGAATATGATGAATTGTGCCTCTCACTCTGGGCAAATGAGTGACTCTTGCTGCGACATGACGCAATGTAATGTGGTGTCTGGTTGGATTCCGACTAACCTCGCTTTCACTACGCATCTTCTTCGTAACAACCCTACTCCATCAACGCTAAATCTCAATCCGATAGCGCGAACAGAAACCTTGTTCCGCCCACCGATAGCATAACCCCCCTCTGTAAACACACTGCTGGCTATAAAACTGTATCTAGAATATTGAACACATTCCGGTATGTCGCTACGCAGCAATTAAACCATTTAAATAGTGCAAATTATTTAAATTAGCAGTAATACCATTCGATATAAGTTGATGATTAGAAACTTATTTAGATGGTTATCAAACCTACAAAGTGGATGTATTTATGCAACCAAGCATACTTTCCCGCGTATTAGCACTAACACTTATGACTGCCACTGCGCAGCCCGTGTTTGCAACTACGGATATTACAAATTCAGGGGCGACTAATGCCCAAATAAGCGCATCAACGAATGCAAATACTGAGCTTAAGCAATTAATCAGTTGGGCTATCGAGCATGACGCGGGGATTCAGCAAATACACTATCAAGCTGATGCTATTCAAGATATGGGCGTAGCGACTTCTCAGTGGATGGATCCAAAGCTCAAAGTGGGCGTTGGTGGCTTACCGGTTGATAGTTTTGCCTTCGATGATGACCCTATGACCAATATTTCTGTCGGATTAATGCAGCAATTTGGACGAGGCAATACGCTTGGCCTAAAACAAAAACAGAGTGATCAGCAAGCTAATAGCATTCGCGAGAAAGCCGGTGTACGTGACCTCGAATTAGAAAACGCGATTACCACACAATGGAACGAACTCGTTTTCCAGCAAAACGTTTATGGCTTATTACAGCAAAATCAGACGCTATTTAGAGAGCTTGAACATTACCTCAGCACTAATTACGGCGTTGGTTCAAATCAAGCCCAAGATATTATTCAAGCCCAACTCCAAATCGGCCTGATTGATGACAAGCTGCAGGCTAACCAACAAATGCAGCAAAAAATCAAAGCGCAGCTGTCAGAATGGATTGGCAATAATGCTTTTACAATGCAAGCCAATAACTACCCTGACTGGGGCGTACTTAATGGTTATTTATCGACAAGTACAGGGGCTAGTTCATCGATAACGTCCGAAGATAATTACCAAGCATTGGTCAGTCATCCGTCTATTCGTATGAGCGATTTGCTGATCAAAAGCAGTGAAACAGGTATCGATATTGCCAACGAAGCATATCTGCCTGAATTTGGTGTTGAAGTCATGTATGGCTATCGACAAGCCAACGGCATGGGAGGCCAACCGGCATCTGATTTAATGAGCGTTTACCTAACTATGGATATCCCACTGTTTACCGAAAAACGCCAAGATAAAAAGTTATCTTCAGCGCAGCATCAACTTGGCGCGGCGAAATCGCAACGTGACCTTCTTCTTCGACAAATGAACGCCAAAATAAATGCACTGACAGTTGATCGCTACAATCTAGAACAACGCATTGAACGCTATCAAGATTCATTGTTAAAACGGGCAAAAGAAAAAACGCACGCCATTGAACGCGGCTATCAAAACAATACTAGCCAGTTAGATGAATATATTCGTGCCGCCAGTGATGAACTCACATTGGCTATCGAACAAGAGCGCCTTCAAGCTGATTTACAAAAAACAAATAGTAGCTTGGCTTACCTATTAAATAAATTTTAGGAATAACAATGAATAAGACATTTTCAGTAGCAGTCATCACATTGGCTATTGGCGGCGCACTTGGCTACTTTGCCGCAACAACCTTCCCTCAACATATTGATGCTCAGGAAGCCGCTGTATCCGGTGAAAAACAACCCTTGTACTGGGTAGCACCCATGGATCCTAACTACCAGCGTGACAAACCTGGCAAGTCACCAATGGGGATGGACCTGATCCCATTCTACGCAGAAGAACAAAGCGACGGGAAGAAAGACCCTGCGGGAACAGTCTCTATTTCTCCGGCAGTTGTAAATAATTTAGGGGTGAAGACTGCCAGCGTTATTAATGAAAAATTAACCCCCCAAATAGATACGGTCGGTTACATCGCTTTTGATGAGAGTCAGTTATGGCAAATTAACAGTCGCGTAAGTGGTTGGATCCAAAAGCTGAATATCAATGCTATTGGCGAAAAAGTACAAAAAGGTGATGTTCTATTCGAACTTTATTCACCAGAACTGGTTCGGGCACAAGAAGAATTGCTGAACGCAAAACGCATTGGTAAAGCTGTACTTGTTGAGGGGGCCAAAGAACGCCTCTCTTCTCTAGGTGTCGACAACAACCAGATCAATGCCATATTACGAAGAGGTAAATCTTTTAAGAATATCGCAATCAAAGCCCCTGCTGATGGCATTATTGCAACCCTAAACGTACGAAATGGTGCTTATTTGTCACCAGCGCAGAACGTGATCAGTGGTGGTTCACTAGACAATATTTGGGTTGATGCCGAAGTATTTGAACGCCAATCCAACTGGATACAGTCTGGTACAGCAGCAGATATGGCGCTTGACGCCCTACCCGGTAAGCATTGGCAAGGTAAAGTCGATTATGTCTACCCGATCCTTGATCCTAACACCCGTACCTTACGTGTACGCCTTAAATTCCCCAACGCCGATGGCGCTCTAAAACCGAACATGTTTGCCAATATTACCTTAATGCCACAAAGCAATAACAAGGTATTGATCGTTCCCAACCAAGCCGTTATTCGTTCTGCAGGTATGTCTCGTGTGGTATTGGCGTTAGGTGACGGAAAATTCCGTTCAACGCGTGTTGAAACAGGCCGGGAATCGGGCAACCAAATCGAAATAGTTGAAGGGCTCAATCCAAACGATACTATTGTCACGTCTTCACATTTCTTATTAGATTCTGAATCAAGCTTAAGCGCCGATCTCAGCCGAATAAGTAACCGCAACGAAACCAAAGCTGCGGTTAGCGCACCAGTACACGACATGGCAAGCCATTCAGCAGAGCAATCTACGGACTTCTCAGCTGATAATTCGGCTTGGACAACGGGGGTTATTCGCAGCGTTATGCTTGATCATAAAATGCTGACCATCCAACACTCTCCTATTCCAGAGTGGCAATGGCCCGCAATGCAAATGGACTTCATGGTGAAGGACGATGTTGATATGAGCCAATTCGTCGGCGGTCAAAGCATCCGATTTCTGATCGAAAAAACAGCTAATGGCCAATATGTTGTCGCAAACGTGGAGCAAGAAAATACCGATAACGATGCCAGTAACAATGCGGAGGTTGCACAATGATCAGTGCCATCATTCGCTGGTCGGTCAAAAACCGTTTCATGGTACTTGTTGCCACGTTATTTCTGGTTGCCGCCGGTATATACAGCGTTAAAAACACCCCGATAGATGCTATTCCTGATCTCTCTGATGTTCAGGTAATTATAAAAACCAGTTACCCTGGGCAAGCACCGCAAGTCGTTGAAGACCAAGTTACTTACCCATTAACAACAGCCATGTTGGCTGTGCCGGGGGCTGAAACCGTACGGGGATATTCCTTCTTTGGCGACTCCTATGTTTATATCATTTTCAACGATGATACCGACATGTACTGGGCTCGTTCACGTGTTTTGGAGTATTTAAGCCAGGTCGCACCTAAGTTGCCACCTAGCGCAAAACCTACCCTAGGGCCCGATGCTACCGGTGTGGGCTGGGTATACAGCTACGTGCTAACCGACAAATCAGGTAAGCACGATTTAAGCGAGTTACGCAGCATGCAAGACTGGTTCTTAAAGTATGAGCTGCAAACCGTTGATGGAGTATCAGAAATTGCGACCGTTGGTGGCATGGTCAAGCAATATCAGGTGCAGATTGATCCTTCGAAATTACGCGCTTATAACCTGACCTTACAGCAAGTTAACAAAGCAATTCAGGCTGGCAATCAAGAAGCTGGCGCATCAGTCATTGAAGTGGCTGAAGCTGAACATATGGTGAGAGCAACAGGGTATATTTCAAGCATATCGGATCTTAAAAACGTACCATTGAAGGTCACGGACAAAGGCACACCACTACTACTCGGTGATATTGCTGATATTAATCTTGGTCCACAAATGCGCCGAGGTATTTCAGAGTTAAACGGCGAAGGTGAGGCTGTCGGTGGCATCATTGTGATGCGCTATGGTGAAAATGCCCGTGAGGTGATCCATAACGTTAAAGCAAAACTTGCCGATTTACAGCGCAGCTTGCCTGACGGCGTTGAAATAGTACCCACCTATGATCGCTCAGAGCTCATCGATAATGCCGTAGAAAACCTCTATGAGAAATTGCTGGAAGAATTCATTGTCGTGATCATTGTTTGCGCCCTGTTCTTATTCCACATTCGCTCATCTCTGGTCATTATGATCAGCATGCCCATTGGTATTTTGGTCGCATTTATCATCATGCACTGGCAAGGTATTAATGCCAATATCATGTCACTCGGCGGTATTGCCATTGCCATTGGTGCAATGGTCGACGGCGCGATCGTAATGATAGAAAACGTACACAAGCATATTGAGCGAACACCGCTAACCAATAAAAACCGTTGGCAAGTGATCACCAAAGCGGCAGAAGAAGTCGGTGCACCGCTGTTCTTCTCGTTATTAATCATTACATTAAGCTTTGTGCCCGTATTTGCCCTTGAAGGTCAAGAAGGCAAGATGTTCTCACCGTTAGCATTCACTAAAACCTACGCGATGGCAGCTTCTGCTGGTTTGGCGATAACATTAGTACCAGTGTTAATGGGTTATTTCATTCGCGGCAATATTTTGCCTGAACACAAAAACCCCGTTAACCGTGCTGTTGTCGGTTTATACCGACCATTGCTGAACCTTAGCCTACGCTTTCCAAAAACAATCATTATCATTGCTTTTGCTTTAATGGCCTCGGCTTATTACCCAATACACAAAATGGGCAGTGAATTCATCCCACCTTTGGATGAAGGCGATTTGATGTACATGCCAACCACCTACCCAGGAATTTCAATTGGTAAAGCCAGAGAGCTACTGCAACAAACCGATAAACTGATCAAAACAATTCCTGAAGTCAAAACCGTATGGGGCAAAATTGGCCGCGCCGAAACGGCAACCGATCCGGCACCATTAACCATGGTTGAAACCATCATTCAATTTAAGCCTGAAAGCGAATGGCGAGAAGGCGTTACTAAGGCAAGTTTACGTAAAGATCTCGATGCACTAGTGCAATTCCCTGGGGTAACGAATGCGTGGGTAATGCCGATTAAAACCCGTATCGACATGCTGGCGACAGGCATTAAAACTCCTATTGGCGTCAAGATTGCGGGACCAGATCTAAAAGAGATTGAAGGTATTGGCGAACAACTTGAGCAAGTACTGAAAGATATCGATGGCACAACCTCTGTGTATGCGGAACGCGTCGCGGGTGGACGTTACCTTACTATCGATATTAAACGTCGTGCTGCTGCGCGTTACGGGCTGAATATTCAGGATATCCAACAAGTGATCAGTACTGCTGTTGGCGGTATGAATGTAGGGGAAACCATTGAAGGTTTAGAGCGCTACCCTATCAATGTGCGCTACCCGCAACAATACCGAGATTCATTAGACAAGTTGCAAACCTTACCGCTTGTTACCCCTAATGGGGCGCGTATCGCACTGGCAGATGTTGCTGATGTACGTTTTGAAGATGGTCCACCGATGATCAAAACAGAAAACGCACGTCCAAATGGCTGGGTATTTATCGATATTGAAGGTCGAGATTTAGGTTCATACGTGAAAGAGGCTCAGCAACGTGTGGCTGAACAGCTCAAGCTGCCTGCCGGTTATTCACTTATCTGGTCAGGACAATATGAATACATGGAACGTGCTAAAGCCCGCTTAACGACCGTGGTTCCAGCAACCATCGCGATCATAATGGTATTGCTGTACCTCAGCTTCCGTCGTGTGGGCGAAGTCATGATTATCATGGGTACATTGCCACTCGCGATGGTAGGTGGTCTGTGGCTTATGCATATCCTCAACTATAACTTCTCTATTGCTGTTGGCGTTGGTTTCATTGCCTTATCCGGTGTTGCTGTCGAAATCGGGGTCATCATGTTGGTTTATCTCAACCAAGCTTGGCGTTACAAACAGCTTCACGCTGAAGAAAACCAACAAACCTTAGGCAAAGCCGACCTTGCAACGGCTATCAAAGAAGGCGCAGGTTTACGTGTTCGCCCTGTAATGATGACCGTGGCAACCGTCATTATCGGTCTCATTCCTATCATGTATGGTGATGGTACGGGATCTGAAGTCATGCAGCGTATTGCAGCGCCCATGATCGGCGGCATGGCATCAGCATTACTGCTTACGCTCGTAGTACTGCCTGCGGTCTTTAAGCTATGGAAAGAAGTAAGCCATAAATTGAAGTGATTTAGCTATTTATCTCGTTAGCTAATGAAGTAGGAAAACCACAAAGTAGCTAATAAAGTAAAAAAGCTGTGTTATTTCTCTCTCAAATAGCACAGCCAATCAATAAAATGAAAAGGAATTAATAATGAAAGTATTTACATTACTCGCACTGACTTTGGCTCTTTCTTCTACCACCGCTTTAGCAGCAGGTGATCATGCTGGTATGGACCACGACAGTATGGACATGAAGAACATGGCAAGTATGGATCATAGCAAGATGAACCATGGCGACATGGATCACAGTAAAATGGATCATGGCGCTATGATGTCTGCTGTGGGTATGCCCGCGCCTGCTGAACAGGCAACTCAGACAATTCAGGTAAGCCTGAGCGATGATATGAAACTAAAATTTGAACCATCACTGAACCTTAAACAAGGTGATATTGTTCGTTTCGTTATCATTAATAATGGGCAGATACCTCATGAGTTTTCCATTGGCAGTATCGATGAACAGAAAAAGCACCGCGACATGATGCGATCAATGCCAAACATGGAACACAGCGATGGCAGCACGATCAGCTTAAAAGCGGGAGAGAAAAGCGAGATAACATGGCATTTCATGGGGCAACCCTTCGTTGAGGTGGCATGTAATATTCCCGGTCATGCTGAAGCTGGAATGAAAATGAATTTCGTCTTAGCGGAAAAATAAATTATAACGCGCATCAACCTGATGCGCTTTTTCTCCTGAATAGTTATCGATTTTATGAAAATACTCATTATTGAAGATGAAACCAAACTAGGTAAATATCTCCAACTCGGATTAAATGAAAGTAGCTTCACCACCGATTGGGTAAATAATGGTGTGGATGGATTACATCAAGCCATGTCCCCTGAATATGATTTAATCCTTCTTGATGTCATGTTGCCGGATCTTGATGGTTGGGAGATATTAACCAAAATAAAAACATACTACCCAACACGTCCAATAATTATGCTAACAGCACGAGACAGTGTTGAGGATCGGGTAAAAGGCTTACAGCTAGGCGCTGATGATTATTTAGTTAAGCCCTTTGCATTTATAGAGCTTATTGCCCGTATACAGAACCAAGTTCGAAAAAATGAAAATGTTGCAACAAAAACAACACTCACCATTGCAGATTTACACATCGACCTTATTCGCCGACGTGTTACACGCAATGACCAACATATAGATCTAACAGCTAAAGAATTTTTATTACTCGAACTTTTGGTTTCGCGAGAAAAAGAAGTGCTATCTAAGGCATTTATTGCCAGTAAAGTATGGGATATGAATTTTGACAGCGATACTAATGTTATTGAAGTTGCGATTCGCAGGCTACGCAAAAAAGTAGATGATCCGTTTGAATTCAAACTCATTCATACCTTACGAGGTATGGGATATGTAATGGAGAGTCGAGAGTGAATAAACGATCATCATTAACAATAAATATTGCAGTCTGGTTTGGCTTAAGCTTATTGTTTACCGTTACTATTGTAGCTTGCATTATTAGTGCCTCTCTCTATACTCATTTTAATACCTTGGATAAAGAAAAATTGCAGGCTATTGCAAATACTGCACAAGATTTAATTAAAGAACAAACGCTTAGCAACTCCTACTCAACGCTTAATACTATTATTAAAAATAAACAAAATATAAGTCTTTTTATCTACAATAAGAAGGATGAGTTATTATTTAAAGATGAGCGATCACATCTATTACTCTCTCCTACACAATGGAAACTAAATATAATCAACAATTGGAGCCAGAATGAAAATCAGTACCGAGGGATAAGAATATCAGGAGGAAGTAATACCTTGTCCCCCATTTTTATTTCAGTGGTTATGAATAAAGAGGTACATCAACAGTTTTTAAATAAGATGTATACCTTACTTTTTTCAATTTTTATGGTTACTGCAATCAGCTTAAGTATTGGTGGATACTACATCGCATGGCGAGCACTAAAACCATTAAGAAACCTAGGAATAACACTCACTCAAATTAATGCCTCATCATTATCAACTCGTCTGAACGATCAAGCTGCACATCAAGAGCTCGCACCTTTGGTCCATGCCTTTAATGAAATGATCGCTCGGATTGAAAGTTCTTTTTCCCAATTGTCATTTTTTAGTTCCCACCTCGCCCACGAATTACGTACACCACTTTCTGCCATCATTTTACAAAACCAAGTACTACTGCAAAATGAACGCGATAAAAAAACGTATCAAGATGCCCTTCGTTCTAACCTTGAAGAGCTGGAATTCTTATCTAAAACTGTTACCGATATACTGTTGCTCACACAAGCACAAAACAACCAGTTACCGTTTAAGGTAGAGATCATTGAGCTCAAATCCCTAGCCGAAAAAGTAATCGAATACTATCAACTTTTAGCGGAAGAGAAAGACGTAAGATTCACCGTTATCGGTGATTGTATCGTTCATCATGACAGTGCCCATCTACGCCGTATTATTGGAAACTTACTCTCGAATGCAACTCGTCATGCAGATCCTGATAGTGAAATTACTATCGTAATCATACCAAATGAAGAACTCGTCACTTTTTCAGTGACGAATCAAGGCAAGTCAATCAACATCAATGAACAGCATCTTATTTATCAGCATCAATATCGTAGTCCTGCCTCAAGTAATATAAATTCTACAGAGGTCAATATAGGTGTGGGGCTCAATATATGCCAAACGATTATCAAGGCGATGGGAGGCAAAATAACGTTATATTCAAAAAATAGAGAGACAACCTTTACGGTCAGCCTCCCTATTGAATATGGTTGAATATAAAATGAAAAACAGGGAGGGTAACTATACCTCCCTCAGTCATAGCAAGTAACTCTAGTTATTTGAGTCATGGATACGATAGTGATACTTCACCGTTACCAAGGCTTGGTATTCAATCACATTGGGTTGCTTAGCAAACTCTTTTACTGTCACTTCTTTATCTTCAACCATAATAGATTTGGCATCTAAATCACGCGAAGAAACATTAAGAATAGGTCTTAACTCTGCTGACGATTTTCCATGCAGGTTATTTAAAATATCATAACCTTGCTGATATGCTGAACTACGTGTTGCAGTTACATCAGATAACAAGGTGGTAGTCCCAGTTTGCACGGTATAGTTTGCGGCTGATCTCATATAGGTTTTATCCATGGATTCAGCTGAACCAGCCATCACTTGCGTACTCATTAATACTAAACCAGTAACTGCCAATAATGTTTTTTTCATCTTTACTTTCCTTTCTTGTTATTTATTACCAACAAGAATAACCAAGTGAATTGACAGCTAGCTGTCGCGAAAATTACATTTTTGTCAGGTTGAATTATAAATATATTGAAAGCCGAAATACCAAGGTTATTATCTATATTCGATGCAACATTAATATCTACAGAACAAATAAAAGAACCCATCACATTCAGTGAGTAAATTCTGAACCGTAACTGAATTCGAGCCAATACCCACCACCAGATTTGTTAATAATCCGTATAATACCAACAAAAATACCCCTCATTAAACCGTATAGGACAATAATGGCATTTCTCCGATTAATCACAGCTTTGTGCTTATCTGTCATATCAATATCACCGAGTATTGCTCAAGAGCTACCACAAGAAGCCACGAAAAAAGAGCTCACTATGATTGATGACAAAGTCGTACTTGGTCGAACAGAAAAAGTCTACTTGCCCAATATTGCCGCCCTGAACGATATTGGTATTCCAGCAAAAATTGATACCGGGGCAGATTCAACCTCTATCCACGCCGAAAACATCAAGATCACAGCGACTGACCCGATATTTAACGGTTTAGAAGGCAAAGCATTACTGGATGCGATAGCCATCGAATTTGATGCATTAACCAGCACTAAGCTTCGAGATCGCCAAGATAAATCCGATATTATGGTGAGCTTCGATCTTATCCATCCTTATAGTGGCGACACTATCGCAGTTTCCTTACCACTCTTTCGCCTAGCGATGATAAAAAGCCGCGGCGAAGGTCACCTTGCTCGCCCTGTTGTTGAGTTAAGTTTACAGATTGCAGGAAAAACAGTGCTTACAGAGGTCAACCTAACTGACCGCACACGCTTTTCATACCCCATACTTATCGGTAAAACCTTCTTACGGAATACGGCGTGGGTTAATGCTGGCTATGACTACTTACAAGAACAAGACTCAGCATTGATCATCGGTCGTAAAGAGCGTGCACTTATCAATGATATCTCCCTTGAGACCAGCGTATCTTTTACTAATCGATACAGCATCTTGCATGCACTTAATATCAAAGTGGATGAAAAAGCCAAACAAGTAAGCTTTACGGTTGAAGGTGATAATAAACAGCATAAAAAGATGACTGTTCCTTTAGTTAAAATGCTTAAATTTAGTAATGCCCAGCGACCGCTTGTTTATGTACCAGTACAACTCGGCTCAGCAAGCGATAACAAAGCATTCAATAAACCAATACTGGTTTACTTACGCGACAGATCTAAAAATAGCAGCCAGCTACGTTTAGGTACTGAAGCGCTTAATCAGAACTTTATCGTCGATTTAGGCAGCACTTATCTTACAGAGCGCCCTATTGCACTATTCAGCTCTGTTTCCGGCGATAAAACCTCATTTATAATGAGCCCTAAAGAACAAATTACCATTGATGGTATTACAGTAAATGCCAAGCCCTCTGCGATAATCAAAACACCGTTGCTTAAAGTCTCTCACATTTATGAAGACAAAAAAGACACAGGCCGCATGGTCAGCTACGAGTTAACGGATATTAACAATAACGTCCATACATTCGAAAAACCGATCAAGCGAAAAATTAAAGTGGGAGATGATGTTCGCCCTATCGCTGTTTCAGAGATCACCTTACCGTCTTCATTGCTGATCAAAGATATCGCTTTAAAAGCGATGTCAGCCAATGATAATGACCCATCTCGTTTTGAAATAACGCCAAATCTGGTACATGGATCGTTACTGATCAATACACGTACAACTCATTTAATTCATAGCCATGCAGCATTGAAAGCTGGCTATATTGAACAAGCTCAAATTGCTGGCTTATCTTTCCCAGTAAAGCTTGATACCGGTGCCGACGTAAGCTCAATGCATGCTACTGATATAGAAACATTCGTTAAGGATGACAAACAATGGGTGTCATTTACCTACACAAATGCAAGCAACGTAAAGAAAACGCTGACAAAAGAAGTTATAGATGAAATGCGAATTAAAGGCCGAGTGGGCGAAAAGTCTACTGTACGACTAGTCGTTAATATGCAGGTTACATTAGGAAGTATTGAAAAAGAAATTGCAGTGAACCTTCGAGATCGTAGCCGTTTTAAGTACAGCATGATACTGGGTAAGAATTTCTTAAAGAATGACATTATCGTCAGCAGCGATCAGCAATTTATTCTAACCAGCAGCGCATCTTTATAGGGTAATAAAAAACGGCGTTACCTATCAATCCATAAACTGGTAGACAACGCCGCTTATTTTTAAATCACTAAAATACTAAGTATTTAAGTTTACACACCAGCACGCTTCAACAAGCCATTCATTAATGATGAGCTTGCTTTCACTTGCTTAGATTTATTCTTCAATTCGCGCGCCAAAGCAACATCATGGATATCGTTCGCAATATAGATCATTGACTGGTACATATCACGCGGAGTCTTAATGCGTGCTGTGTCATTAAGGGGGGCGATAATTTTAATGACATCGCCGCCTGTTTTTTTATTCTCATTAGCATACTTAAGAATTGCATCGAACAGCTTATCCAAATCGATCATGAAATCAGAGTTTTCTACACCCTGCTTCTGCATCTCTTTCTGGTTTCTCTTTCTTACTCGGTTGATAATAAATGCAGGCGTATTAAGTTTCTTATAAACGACGAAACCTGCAAGAATGAGTAAGGCAACACCACCCGCTACGTAACCCCAGATAGAACCTGACGACTCAACAACTGGTTGAATCACCTCGGCAGTATTTGTAACAGACACTGGTACATCAGACATATTTGTGACCTTTCACTAGAATAATACGGAACATCACAGACATTATGCATTTAGTTCCTACAAGACCATGCGTTTTATCAATATTTAAGTTGAATAGAGTGACAGAGATCTAAGGTTTGACAATTTATTGCGCATATTTAGCGATAATATCCCCCTGTACTACTGCAATGAATCCGACAAACAGATTACAGATGGAATATTTCACGGCTAAATATGCAGATAACAGCAACCATATAAAAGCAGTGTCACCCTTTCAGTATAGCGCTTCTCCGTTTGCTTTCTTCTTTCAACAACCTTCCGTTTTTAGGTACACGGTCGAGGTTTTTACAGGAGAAGTTATAGAACTATTTTTCGCAGCCAGCAATGCAAAAAAACTCCACACCACACTGAGTCCAGCACAGATACTCAACGGTAATACCCAATTTCCTACCGATTCGTGCAGTGCGCCCATTACAATAGGTCCTGACGCTGCTAATAGATAGCCACAGCATTGTGCCATACCTGACAATGCCGCCGCTTGATGTGCGTTTTGCGTACGAAGACTCACGAGTGCGAGCGCAAGAATAAAGCCACCCCCCGTCCCTACACCAAATACCATTACCCAAAGCATGGCTAGTGAAGGCATAGTGATCAATCCAACAATGCCGATAAAAACCAGTAAAGTCATGCATACTGCCAGCGCACGCTTATCGTGAATTTTAGCCATCAAAGGGATCAAAATAATCGCAGGTACTGCCGTTGCCAATTGAAGCATGCCATGAATGAATCCGGCTTCTTGATGACTATAGCCAAGATCAATCAAAATAACGGGTAGCCAACTTATAAAGATATACATCAGCAGCGAGTTCAACGCTAAGAAAATAGTAATATGCCAAGCACTGGTTGAACGCCAAAGGTAACTATGGCTGTCAATCTCTGCTGTATCTGCCATTGGAGCGCTGTGTTTTTTTAACTGTGGTAGCCAAAGCCCAATAGCAATAACAGGAAAGATAACAATTCCTCCCAAAGACAGTGCCCAATCAGGGATAGCAGTAATAGATAACACATCTGCCATATTCATCACGGGAATCGCTAAACTTGCACTTAACGTTGAACCAACCCCCATCATCAATACATACACCGCTGTAATCGTTGTCACCTTATTTGGGAAATCACGCTTCAATAAACTGGGCAGCAATACATTAGCGATAGCAATACCAGCACCAATAATCACAGTGCCGATAAACAGCCAACTGGCAGAGCCCAGTGATCTTACAATAATGCCAATCAACATTAGTACCAGAGCAGCCATCAATGATTGCTCAAGACCACGCTTACGCCCCAGAATTGATGCTATGGGGGAGAAAAAAGCAAACACTAATAAGGGTAAAGTGGTTAACATACCAGCTTGCATCGCAGATAAATGTAGCTGTTCACGAATCACGTCCAGCAAAGGACCAACACCCGTAATAGGACTGCGTAAGTTAAGTGATATCAGTAAAATGCCCACAATAAGCAAAAAAGGTGTCGACGCTTTTGGGGCCGTTGGAAGTATTGGAGGCGTTGAAGATAAAAGCGGTTGTGGCATAAGAATGCTCCTGTTATTCACAATAGCACTAGATTACTCTTCATTTTCTTTGCCGTATTGGGCTATATTGACAATATATATCTATAAACAGTCATTATATGTTACCTTTTCAGCCTTACTTTCCCGAATTCGACTCTGACGAGTACCCTCAAAAAGTTGTTGCTTTGCAACTTACCGGAGGTGAAAAAGAAGCCGAAACACCGTTTCATCAGCACCGAAAATGTCAAATTGTGCTTCCCTTAACAGGCTTCGTGAAATGCAAAATAGCAGATGCTATTTGGATGGTGCCCCCACATTGTGCAGTGTGGATCCCAAGCCACGTACCACATAGCAACAAGATCTCGGCTGACGCGAATGTCTGTATGCTTTTTATCGATCCTGATGCGATTGTTATGCCTGATCAGAGCTGCACGATTTCTATCTCACCATTGGTGAGAGAATTGATCGTTCACCTCACGATGCAAGATCAACATTATCTACCCACCAGCCAAACGGCACGACTAGTGAATGTATTGATCGAGCAGTTAGCCACTATGCCGACAGAGCATTTTGATTTTCCTATTCCAGTAGAACCAAGGCTGAATGCGATCGCTTTAAGGTTGCTCGCTGATCCATCAGATCGACGCACGGTCAGTGAATGGGCTACACAATTTGCAATGAGTGAACGTACCTTGGCACGCCTAGTCAAACAAGAAATTGGGTTAACGTTTGGTAAATGGCGCGGACAACTGCATATCGTAGTGGCACTACAAAAACTAGCCTCAGGCGATTCAGTACAGCGGATTGCAGATCACTTGGGGTATGAATCGGTTAGTGCGTTTATTACGTTTTTTAAGAAAACCCTCGGACGCCCCCCAAAACAATATATGAAAGGGCGTGAAGCATAGTTACTAACTAAAAAAATAAAGCCGCTAGTTCCTCTCAGAACATAGCGACTTCATCATCTTTAAGTTAACCGCGTATTGGCTTAACTTTTAGATTTGATCCAATTATCAATACTTGTCTCTACCACTTCCATGGGCTGATCACCGTATTTTAGTAACTGGTCATGAAACTCTGCCCAGTCGAATTCGTTACCTAATTCAGACTTTGCTTTCTCCAGCATTTCTTTGATCACCAAATAGCCAGATTTGTACGAAACGGCCTGACCAACATACGCAGCATAACGGTAACTTTCCGATTCGATATCACCAGCACCCAGCGCAGAGTTATCACGCATATACTCACGCGCCTGTTCAATACTCCACCCTTTAGCATGAATACCGGTATCTACAGCCAAGCGCATATTTCGTAACTGCGCTTCATTCAAGCTACCAAAATACTGTAAGGCATTACACTCTTCAGCATCTTTATAAATACCGCCTTGGAAATCATCATAGTTCAGATCCACTTTACACATACCAGTCGCATTAACAAAAGTCGGTTTGCCCTTTTCATTCAACTCACCATATATGCCCATTTCCATACCCAACCATTCGGTATATAACGCCCAACCCTCGGCATAGGCGGTATACCCAACGTTTTTAATATATTCCGGCTTATTGGCAGGTGGATACTCAATTGAATACGCATTTTGAAAATGGTGACCCGGCGCTGCTTCATGCAACAACAAAGTAGAGACATTCCACTTTTGCAAACTGTAGTCAGGGTTAGTATTTAAGTTGAATTCATTGCCACCGTAAGAGGCCACCCCGTCATACAACTCACGACTTGCAGGAACAGGTACAATACTGTAATCGGTTTCGATTGGCTTAAAGTATTTAGCTACTACATCGTTAGCATCATTTTTAAACTTGTAGTAGTCGAGTAATGCTGCCTCACAGGCAGACGGTGCTGATGCAGAAGTGCAGGCTTGCACATACGGCGTACCCGTAATAGTCCGGCCATCTCGGCCATAGAAGAAAGTTTCGCTGTTCAGATAGTCAAAGAATTCGGCAAGGTTAATATTGCCATTATCGTCTGCTAGCGTGAACGTTTTATCCTGAAAAGTACCGTCAGTATTTCGCCACTTGGCTGTCACAGTTTTGCCGCGCTTTGCTACAATCAGTTTAGCGACTCTCTCCATCTCGGCTTTAGCATCTGCCACCAGGTCTTCACCCAACTGGCTGAGCTCCATCGCTGGTTTGCCCGTGGTACTGTTGCGATCCAGTTGCCACTGATACCATGCCTGCCCATTAGGTAAATCGCCCCAACCAATGTTGGTATCAGTCAACGCCCCCTCCGAACCACTACCTCGAGCGGCAAGCATAAAATCGCCTTTTAGGTATGCCACTAGTTTGTCTGTTGCCGTAGTCGCATCATTCACTGCTCGCTGGTATTCAGCAATAAAGGCTGGCTCATAATCACTACTGTGACTATTAATATCATCCATACCTATTTTTAGTAAGGCAGAGGCACCTTGTGTACTCTCAGCCAAGCGTTTAATCAGTACTTTAGGCAACTGTGCGTGCTCAATCTCCCCCATTGAATACTGGGAATGTAAATTGTTAACCCAAGCTGTAAATTCACGAACGACTTGAACATGGCTTTTATACGCTTCAACATCTTTTTGCTTAGCACCCGCCGTTTCTGCATTCCACTCGATATAGTTATAAAAATGGGTAATCGGAATAGTGAAATTACCAAAACGGGTATTAGGCAACGACGCTCCACGAATGCCGATGTTTCGGTCAAAACGGAACGTGTCGTAATAAATTTTATCTTCATCAGATAATGCACTGCGATCGAGCGCTTCAAGTTTATCTAGGTACAGTCTATCTACTGACTGTCGCGAAGAAGCCATCTGATCGGTTATCTGACCAAACGTCGTATTATCAAGTATATCCATCGCCTCTTGGTAACCAGAAAAAACGCCCCTCATATCTACCGCAACATCTGGTGTCAGCTTTGGCTGCTCAATAATGTTGGTTTCATCGTTACAACCTGCCAGCGAGGTTAACGCTAATATCGCCAACGACAAAGAGGACAGACGCATAGTTCCAATACCTTTCATACTGTATTCCTTTTTATTTTATAACCGTATCTCATTGATGAGTAATGCAATTCATCGGGAAGACTATAGGAATACATATGTCTATATTGTGAAAATATTCACGCTATTAAACGTCGCACTTTTATTCAATTAACTGCTTATTCTTGTTTATGTGTTTTTATTCAACGCGCTAATAAGAAGAGCAGATAAAGCGAGCACTTAATTGCATGAATACAAAGGGCTGGTGCATATATAAAAATGAAGTCGAGTGAAGTAAAATCCAAATCTTGATTGAAGATCAAACTTATTAAATTAAGTGTGAACTCAGCACAGATATTATTTCAATAAATAGAATAAAAACGAAATATAACGAATAACAGGTAAAAAAAATGGCTTCCGAAGAAGCCACTATATTATCTAGTTATGACGACTAGTATTCCCAGTGCTCAAGACTGTGAGCGCCAGAGAATTGGTTAGGGAAATAATCTTCACATGTACCTTCACGCCATACATCGGCTGTAGCACAGTGTAGACCACCACCAAATGCGTAAGCATCACGTAAATCAACCGGTACAACATCAAAGCCGAGCTTATCGAATTGCTCCATTTGTGCTGTTTCAGATGCTTCAACACAAACTGTTTTATGATCTAAGATCAATGTATTCATCGACAACCAAGTGCTTGAGTAGCAAAGCGGTGGTGGGTTATCCCACGCTGGGCTGACCGCTTCCACAATTTCCCAATCATTTTTCTCGAAGATCTCACGCTGACCTTTGAATAATGGACGATTAGGGTTCAGCAACATTAAGCCTGGACGTAACGGGCAGAAGGTCGCGTCAATATGAATTGGATGGTTATCTTCAAAGCTGAGCGTGTGAACACGGTAACCTTGAGATTCATACTTACGCTTTATCCAACGAATACCCGCTAAGTTGGTGGTAAGACCGTGCTGCACAAAAATATCTTTACCTAAACGCATTACATCAGCGGCATCGAACAGAATATCAGTTTCTTTGGTGCTGTACTCTTTACGCAGTGAGCGCTCCATGGTTTCTGCATCAGACAAGTATTCGTAAGCCGCCACATAGTCCATACGGAAGCTATCATCAGACAAACGTGGACGCGGTGCTTGCTCAATCATACAATTTGGATCAGATTCAAAATACTCACGCATCAAATCTACGTAAGCCAAATATTCAAAGTAACGACTACGGAAGCTCATTGGTGCCATCAGCATGCTCTTACCCATAGTAAGTAGGCAGTCACGTGGTGGCATTACGCCAAAACCAGAACTGATGCTGAAATCAGGTGTGGTAATGCGCTCATGCCAGTCTACTGCCCCTGGGCGGTCAACAATGATATTGCGATCTTCTAAAATCTTCGCAAAACCATTCAAGCATTCATTGGCACGTTCGATAGATTCTTGAGTACGACGACCTGCCTTACCACCTCTCATAGGAGAACCAGCTGGTATTTTTTCATTACTTGCCGGGCAAGCTTCCGGAATATGTTGATTATCCGCTATACCAACAATAACGTGACGAAGTGGATCGAAGTCATTATAAGATTCAACATGCAGACCTTGTCTTACATAAGGTACACCAGAATCTTTTCTTTCTAGTGGTAAAGAGGCATTAGGATATAGATCGTTAGAAATACTCATTACAAATCTCCAATAGAATGAATATAAATCAAGAAGTCGTGCTTCCATATATTATTAATGTTGTCACTTTATATTCAAGCAACAATATGCCAGCCATAATCCATGATAAATATTATTAATAGTCATTTCTTTATTCTGATTAGCAGTTATATTCGCTGCTCTTCAATAACACTAATATCGCGCTAAACACCGACTGATAATAGTCATTTACTGCTAACAACTGACTGTTCCCTGCTCTGATGTTGTTTTTATTATATAACCAATAAAGTATTCATTTCGATAACGGATACACCAAGACCTAAACAATACAATTTGTCACAGAATATTCATTCCCTGCATAATTATTCACAAACCTTCCTTGTTAAATAGAAGATAGTTATTACTCCTATTCCATAGTGGCACCGCATTGATACTATTTATAACTGTGTAACATCACATTTATAAAGTGATTAGTTGGCATTCATTTTTTTCAAGGGTAAATATAATGCGATACGACAAGGGAGGTATGTTTATGTGTCAACGTGTTATTGCCAACACCCCTAAATTTCAGATGTTCGACTTACAAAAAATAGAAGAAACTGAGCACATGATATTTGGAGCGGACTATATATTAATACGCCCTAAAACAGCGGGATGTACGCTGCATTTAGCCAATACCCACTTCCAGTTAAGAGTAGGACAACTGATATTACTCGCCCCATTTAACCCATTTAGGCTATCACTAGACCAGCATCAAAAGGTGCCAACCGACTGTGATACTTTGCATTTTAGATTAAATGCAATGGGACAAACATTCGTTGATAGTGTTCAATTCTTTACCATCAAAAGCATGCTAGAGCAGTCACGCAATGGAACTCTATTCGAAGGTCAGGGTATTTCAGATATCCATCATATCTTAGATAAGATGGAAAATTCTTTTGAGTTTTCTCAAGTGCTTAATTTGCTTGGTTTACTCGAAAAATTATCAGCAATGACACCAGCCCGCTATCTTGCTAATAACCGTTTCGAAGTGAATAATATTAAACGCACAGAAAGCCGCGTCCATATTGTACAAGAATATATTGCGAATAATTTAGCAGAGCAATTATCTGTTGCATTGGTAGCAGAACAACTTCATATGGCTGATAGTACTTTTTCGCGGTTTTTTCATGCTAATCTTGGGGTTACTTTTCGGCAATATGTTATTGAACAACGAGTTAGGCAAGCGGCGAGGTATTTAGTCATGACAGATTGGACTATCGCTCATATTGGCTCTGAAGTAGGCTTTTCATCTTTATCAAACTTTAATTCTAAGTTTAAAAGCCTATTACGCGTTACGCCACGAGAATACCGTGCGAGCCATATTGATATGCGTAAAGATATTGAAAGTAGTCGAGCTGTAGAAGGACAAATACAAAAACAGCTATCAGACACCATGATATAACTGGTATCAACTACTTTTAATAACTGACTTTCAAATAATAGATTTGAGCATTTTAAAAGAGAGTAGCAATAACTTGCTACTCTCTTTTAATTAGTGAGAATGGAAAGAAACAGTTGATGGCTGATGATTAAAATATTTAGCGACGAACCAATATGTACCACAAGCAAATAAAGAGGAATATATTGGCGCTTCAACCCAGCCTAAATTAAATTGTAAAAAGAATAAACAACCCGAACTAAACCCGATGATCATCGAAAATAACGCTGCATATATATTGGCAGGCACAAAATGAGCAAGCAATGTAGGGGCAACCAATGCAGCCATTAATGTTCCTGAGCCCAATATTGCCAACATAGACAGCATAAAAGGAGGAGCAAGCAACATAAGCACAAACCCTGTTCCACCTAATAACCACACCGCACCTCGGTTTAATATTAATAACGATTTTTCTGATAACCGACAATTAGGCCAAATAGCCTGACGCAAGTCGTGCGATACAGAACCCGCAATGGCATGCAAAACAGAATTAGCTGTCGACTTCATAGCAAATAAAATAAACAGTGTGACAACTGCTGACATTGAAGGGGATAAAAAGTTGGCGAGAAAGGTAGGCATCGCTTCATCAGGTGTTGCTAGATTGGGTACTTTTAAGCGTGTATATAATCCCGCTAAGGGGACTAGGCTAAGTAAACAGGCAATGGGGGTCATATAAGCTGCCACATGATGTAGCTTGGTGGTTTTTGCCAGCGCCATAAACCGAACAGACATATAAGGTAATGTTGCACTATAAATAAACGCGTAAGGCAACACCATAAGCACATGCCAAACCGAGGAACCATAAGGACCGGAATCGGTTGGCGCGAGTAATTCAGGATCAATCGCATTTAAACCGGAAATCAGCTCACTGGGTGACATATCGGAAAAAATAGTCACAACGATAATAAGAGCTGATACGCACATTCCTATTACCATAAAAGCATCGGTAAATGCGACAGCTGCTAACCCACCAATAGAGGTATACAAAATAATGATACCAACCATTAATAATGCAGCCGTATCTTGATCGATACCTAACCATTGCCCAGCCAGTAACCCAAGTGCCTTTATTTGCCCCACTAAGAAAACCAGCAATAAAATAATCGTGATAATGGCTGCAAAGGCTTGAGTAAAACGCTTAACAATTTCAGGGCCTTCATGACTGCGGGCAATATATTCAGGAATGGTGAAACTGCCCATTTGTTCTGCTTTCTGATGTAAAAAACGCGCACAAAATAAGACGGCAAATACCATCGCTGGTGCAAAAAAGAAGTTACCAAGTAATTCAATTGCACCGTATTTATAGGCAACACCAGGGGATCCCATGAATCCCCAGCCAGAAAACCCTGTTGCAACAATCGTCGCAGCACCAATGAAAGGGCCAAGGCAATTGGCGGCTAATAAAAAACCTCCTTCGCCATTACCTGTTTTCATAATTTTATTACTGTATAACGCGAGTCCTACCATGATGCTCACCGTCACCAATAGGAGCACCCAGTTTAATGAGGTGATCATCGTAGCCTCCAATTAATGTTCTAGTTGACTATTTTTGAGAGCAACGCGCTTCTTGGTCATACTAATAACAATCTCGCCCATGCCGCCGCCTATCACTAAGATGCCACCGATACTTTGAAGTAACGTGAGTGATTCACCAAACATCGCAATACCAATGCCAGCTCCCACCACGGTTTCAAGGTATGACACACACGCTAACTCTGCTGCTTTCAAGTGCTTCGCTGCAATAGTCAGTAACGTTAACGCACCAAAACCAATGAAGAACCCCATCGAAATTAACCAGATCCAAGAGCTGGTATTCATATCAGCAAGCGAAGGAGGTTTAACAACAAAACATACCCCAATAGCCACTGCACCAAACAAGAAGTTGAAGAAAGAGCGTGAATCTGAGCTTACATCAGTACGATAGCGACTGAAGAACAAATACAAACCGTAACCTACCCCTGAAGCTAGCCCAAGCATATCGCCGATAAAGTTTTCTTTAGAGAAAGACAGAGATACGGTCAATCCATCAGTCGCGCTGTAATTAATAATCCCGATAATAAATAAACACCCAATGAATACTGCCGTTAATAGTGAAGCAGTCAACTTAGATATTTTTTCTTTAAGAAAAATAGCCGCTAAAATGGTCGAGAACACCGGACCGGTGTAGATAAGAAATACCGCATTGGCTAAGGTGGTGTATTGGGTGGCAGAAACATAAGCGGCTAAACATAACCCCAAACAGGCACCGCTCGCAATAACCGTTGATGTTATTTTAGTGGCTTTTATCAGCGATGTTTTACCTTGATAAAACATCAAACCTAAAATACAAATCGCGCCAACAGTCATGCGGGTAAATGCGATAACATCACCGCTAGTATTAATATTTCGGGCAAACAATCCAACACACCCCATCAGGGCTGCCGAAACTATCATCGTGGAATAGCCCAACGTTTTGGTGTTCATGATTTACTCCTTTGATTATTGTCATCAGGATGATCGCAAAGCATTCCACCGCCAGTGATTTGGTAATAACCGTACACCAGCATTACCACCACACATAGAGCAACATTAGCGAGTATAAATACATCGACAGACCAATATCCTGTAAGCATCTTCATTCCCTTTTCAAGGCAAAAATAACAACATACGAAAATGAGCAATGAAGTATGTTGTGATTGATATTTATATTGATTGAGTACTGACTCAATAACTAGTTAAAACCTGCCGTCTACTTGCTAATTACTGCTCAATAGTTGAAAACACGATCAAAAAAGGCAGCCCGAAGGCTGCCTTATAAAAGGAGTAATAGATATGATTAAGCTAGCGTTCAAATACGGTGTTCATATACATTTAATAAATTAAATTACCTTTTCGATATTTAATCTTCAGCAACAAATACGTACATATCACCACGGCAATAGTTGACACTGTATTCCATTAACTGCCCTGTAATATCAAATGCAACCTGCTTAATAACTAAAACAGGTACTGTTGATTTAAGGCCTAAGTGATCAAGAAATTCATCCGTTGGCATCTGGGCACTGACTCTACTTTTCGTTCGAGTCAAAATAATGTTCTGACTACGAAAATACTCATACAGTGATACTTGAATATCATCTGCGTCGGCGATTAAATGTGCCGGAACATAGGATTCTTCAATCGAAACAGGTTGATCGTCAACATAACGGATCCGCTTAAGTAAAAATACTTCATCGTTTACCGAGATATTAAGCTGTTCTGCTACATCGGCATTGCTTGCAACGATTTCTTTTTTAATCCATAACGTATCTGGACGCTTCCCTTTTAAAACAACTTGCTGAGAGAACCCTTTCGGCTCTTTTAATGAATACTCTAGCGTGTCACTTACCATAGTGCCACAGCCCCGAGAACGTACAACAACCCGATCTTTATCAAGCACATCAAGCGCTTTGCGAACAGTAATACGTGAAATACTCAGCATTTCGCTCAACTCACGCTCTGTCGGAAGAAAATCACCACCCACCAGCATTTTTTGCTGAATCGCCTGTTTAATGGTCTCTGATACTTTCACGTATAGTGGTGATTTATCTTTTTGCGCTATACGCGCCTTAATAAGTAAGATCAAGCTATTGTAATCATTCATCTATTCATGCTTTTCCTTGAGTACTGATTTGATTATACCCAAGCGGATAGGCTGTAGCCAGAGTGCTAAACAAACAGTTATTGCCATCAACGCCGCACAAATTTGATAAGCGATGTGATAGCTACCAGTCATATCAACGGCAATAGCGGCTAAAACGGGGCCAATGAAACCACCAGCCCCCCAAGCAGTGTAGAGCACACCGTAATTTGCCCCATAGTTTTTTAAACCATAAAAACTGGCCATAATCGAAGGGAAAACAGCTAAAAGTGCACCATACCCTATACCAGCGACACCCGCGCCGATGATTAACAGCACGCTATTATCATAACTTGCAAATAACAGCATATTAACGCCCTGCAAGGCAAACGCCAGTGTCAATGTGCGAACACCACCTAATTTATCCGACAATATTCCTGTCGCTAGACGGCCACCAGAATTAAATAAAGCTAATGCAACCACCAAGTAAGCTCCGTCGGTAATATCAGCTTGAACAGCTGCTATCGAGGTAATGTTAGCAATAACCATTAAACCAGCCGCAGAAGAAAAAGCATACATTAGCCACAAAATATAGAATTCTCGCTTTTTAACCATTTCATTCCATGGCGTTTCCGTAAATTTATCTACCGTAGAGTTCTCGTGAGTTAAATTAGTCGTTTTGTTCTTAGGCAATTTCGCAATGTAATTTTCTGGCGGATTATCGATTGTACAAGCAAGCGGAAAAGCAATGAGCAATAACATGCAGCCCAAAACGAAAAAACTCTGGCTAATACCATACTGTGCAATCAAGTAACTCACTAACGGGGCAAGGTAAATGGATGCAATACCAAATGCTGTTGCAATTAAGCCATTCACCAACCCTTTTTGACTACTATGGAACCATTTCATGACAACAGGATTTAAGCACGCATAAGCAAATCCAATTCCGCATCCAGTAAGTACACCAAAAGTCACGGTTAATACCAGAGGAGATAAGCTGATACTTGAAAGTAACAAGCCCCCACCCGCTAACAACGATCCCGTCATAAGCACCTTTCGCGGACCAATTTTATCTTGCACAAACCCCGCACCGAGCACTGCTAATGACAGAACAACAATAGAAACAGTATAAGGGAAAGATGCTTGTGAATTACTCCAGCCATGCTCAACAACCAGCGCATTTTTAAACACACTCCACGCATAGAGAATACCAATACATAGATTCACGCCGCAGCTAGCCATTAGCACTTGAATAGCTCTATCTTTGAAGCTCATGAAATTTTCCAACATGGTTAAAGCAATACCCAACAGAAAAAGCAGCAGGCTTAACATTAAACCGACTACTTATTCAGATAAGTATTTGTTATGAAAAGAAAGAGAAATAAGTCGCCTTACTTCTCTTATCAATTTATTTGAGAGTACTAATATTGATAACTAGTGTTCAGAGATTTATCTAGATGGCTGATACATTAATAACGCGATAAATAGTCAGCAATTTCTGTCTGATTTGGGGCACAATCACCACCTCGATGACTCACCACGAACGAGGCTATCGCATTTCCAAGCAATACGGCATCAGGCAACTCCCAGCCCGATACTAAACCCGCGAGCACACCACCAGCATGTGAATCACCAGCTCCAATCGTATCGACAACATTGGCTTTAAAAGGCGAGACACACCCTGACATATTGCGATCAGCAAACAAGGCGCCATCACTATCGATACGTAAGATCAATGGGCAGTGATATTTATCAAACCACGAGGTAGTAAACGTATCAGCGGAAGTCATACCCAATACTTCCGCTTCTTGTCGATTAAGTGACACTATCGGTTTTAGTGCTAATAAACGGGAGAATAATTTAGGGGGTATTTCGGCAATCCTAGGACCAAAATCAACGAATATATCAACCGTTGTTGGTAAAGATTCCAACCAAGAAACAAGTACTTCGCCACTCTCTGATGCTAACTGATAACCCGATACATACACTAAAGCATCATCAGCGAGCGTTAAGCTGGCAAACAAAGACCTCGTCCACTGATTTTCTACACCACTTACAGAAACAAAAGTGCGCTCGCCATCTGGCTCAACTAATGCCATACACCAGCCATTGTCACCATTATCGTTACGAAGCACGCTATTAACGCCCTTCTCTGCCATGGCGCTTTCTATCAATGTCGCCCAGTTCCCCTTTCCGAGAGGCAAAGCATTAAGGGAATCGATACCCAGCCGCTTCAGGGTTATGGCAATATTAAGGGCACAACCTCCAACATGAATACCTTTCTCAGTAACTTCAGTATCCCCGCCTCGCTCTGGTAATTTCGGGGTATCAACCACGATATCAACCACCGCGGCACCCACCACACAGAGTTGACGTTGGTTATTCAACTTTGGAATTAATTCAAGCAGTGCATTATGCGGCATAAGCTCGCTCCTTCACCAAGCGCAGCTCGGTAAATGCTATGCTGTACTTGGTGAAATCAAGTTGGTTAGCCGCATCTAGCTGAGCTTTTAAATCGGGAGCAATACTGTCAATTCCATTGATAGCCCCGCAAATTGCAGTAGCCATCGCACCAATAGTGTCGGTATCGCCACCTAGGTTGGCACACAAAATCGCACAACGATTAGGATCCGTACCTGCAAGTTCAACCATCGCGATTGCAGCAGGCACAGACTCAATCGTACTGGTGCCAGCACCAACAAGGTCATAGATTTTCTGCATAGCACTTTCAACACCGATGTTCTCTCGTGCTACGGATAAAGCAAGTTCAATTCTCGCCCCCATAGATGCACTAAAAGTAGTAATGTTTTTAGTCTGGGCTGCATTCGCAATAGCGGGTAATTGATCGCTAATGGTTTGCCAACTCACACCATCGACCGCTTTAGAAACAGCCCAAGCAATAACAGTTGCACCAGCAATCGCGACATCAGATTTATGAGTAGGACTTGATGCTAACCAAACTTGGTCAATAAAGTCATCCAGCGAGCATGTCGGCATTAGGCACCCTAACGGTGAAACACGCATTGCTGCACCATTTGTAACGCCATTATTTTCGAGTTCATCAATCGGTGTTCCTGCTTTAATAGCCTTCATTGCCGCCTTAGAAGATGGACCAAACACATTTTTGTTGAACGCATCAAAACCATCGGCCCATGTCATCACGTTTCTGGCGATGATCTCTGGCACAATAGCTCCCTCACATTCTAAAATCGCATCCGCTAAAGCCAATGCCATCGAAGTATCATCGGTAAAATGGCAAGCATCAAAATAACACGCAGCATTGTTTTCTGCAGGGCCTGGAAGAAAACGGTCAATCCAACCAAAATGGGCTTTAACACGCGTTCGCGGCCATAACTCTGATGGCATTCCCATTGAATCTCCAAGGGCCTGACCATAAAACGCACCAAGAATTCGACTTTCTGTGTTGTTATTCATTCTGACTACACCTAAAAAACTAAAATTTGAGTCTCGTCCGCCTCAAGATAAGGCGGACAGAAGTGCTAAGTTATGCTTTAGCGATTTTTTGCTTTGATTCGTTATCACCGTCAATGGTTATTTCGCTAATTTCACCACTCGACTCGCGGAAGAAGAACATGAATAAGATGAAGATAACGGCAATCATAATCGCCCCAAATCCCCACATTCCGGACCAATTAAACGTCAGACCATTCAGTGGTTCTGGGTAAGCAAACATCTTCTCCATCATTACGCCACCTAAGCGATAACCCAGCAGACTACCCAAGCCCTGACAACAAAGCGTAATCAAGCCTTGCGCAGCGGTACGCATGTGTTTAGGCGCTTTTTTATCAACATAGATATAGGCGGTAACGAAATAGAAGTCATAGCTAACACCGTGAAGCAAAATACCGGCGAACAACAATGAGTACAGGTACCATTGGTCGGCACTGCCGTAGACAAAGAAACCGTAACGAACTGCAGCAGTAAACAGACCAAGCATCAATACCTTTTTAATACCATAACGTTTGGTAAAGAATGGTAATGCCAGCATGAAGAAAATTTCAGAGAACTGCCCTAGCGTCATCCAACCTGTTGCGTTGCTCATTCCAACTTCGGTTAAATAGCCATTAGCAAAAATGTAGTAGAAAGCAAGTGGCATGCTAAACATGAATGAACAGATAAAGAACGCAAGGAAGTTTTTGTCTTTCAGTAAGACCAAAGCATCAAGACCAAGCATCACTTTCAGGCTTAGCTTGCCTGTACTCTTTGGCGGTGTGTTAGGTAGCGTTAAAGCAAATACACCTAAAAGAGCTGAGCTCACAGCAGTAACAATCAGAGGAATGTTTGTTGCAGAAATATCGCTGTAGCCTAACCAGCCCGGTAAGAAACCACACGCAATACCTGAAGCAATCCAGCCAATCGTTCCCAACACACGAATCCGCGGGAAGTCACGCTCTACATCGTCAACATGGGAAAAAGCAATACTGTTGGTTAACGCGATAGTCGGCATATATGTCAATGAATACAGCAACAATAACGGGAAGAAACTCGAGAACTCAGTTTGCTGTGCGGCAAAATACATCAACACCGCGCCGGACAATAACATGACGGATAGCACTTTCTGAGCAGGAAAAAACCTGTCAGTAATGGAACCCACCAAAATTGGCGAGATGATCGCCGCTATTGCAGTACATGCATAAGACCAAGCAATTTCTGTTGGCGTAAATCCATTGGTATTCAAAAACTGCCATAAGGGAACAAACCAAGCTCCCCAGATGAACCATTCAATAAACATCATGAATGACAATTTTTTATTTGTTTTAGTCATTATTATTTCCTGTAGTAGTAGGGCAAGACCAAGACTATTACTTAGGTAATACCAAAACAATACCAGCGAGGTTAAATGGTGATCAAGTTAATAGTTTTTATTACTCTATTATCATTAATCAATAAGTTAGAACATCAGACTTTTGTCTTATTAGAATAAGTATAGGTTTGCTCATCAAAGAGCAAGCATATGCCACATGTTCGCCGGAGAAAGGTAAGGAAAGAGGGAAAGTTTTAGGGTAAGTGAGAGTATCTAACTGCATTTATTATGCAACTGGTTAAAAAGCTATAATGAGTAAAAGTATTGAAGCTATCTCTAACTTATATGGGCATTGTATTCTGGAAAAGTATAAAAACGAGAAGCTACACTTTCAAACCGGACTATTGTCCTAATTCATTTCAATCACGCCCTATTATGATTCTTGTCATTCAGAGAACAGTTAGGAATTATCTCAATGACAGCACATATTAACGGTAAACCAGAAGACTTTGCAGACACAGTCATCATGCCTGGAGATCCTCTTCGTGCAAAATATATTGCCGAGACTTATTTAGAAGATGTTAAACAAGTTACCGACATCCGCAATATGCTTGGGTTCACTGGCTACTATAAAGGCCATCGAGTATCCGTTATGGGACATGGCATGGGTATCCCTTCAATGGTGTTATATGGGCATGAGTTAATTCACGACTTTGGTGTTAAGCGTATTATTCGTATTGGTAGCATTGGCGCAACTCAAAAAGATGTGCATATGCGTGACATTATTTTAGCTCAAGCTGCTGGTACTGATTCTCCAACCAATGCCAAACGCAGCAGTGGCTACCATATGGCAACATCCGCCACTTTTGACTTACTCCATCACGCCTACACAGTTGCACAACAAAATCAAATAGACGTAAAAGTGGGCAACATTTTTACCGGAGATCTTTATTATGATCCAGACATGGAAATGATTTCAGCCCTTGAAAAGTTCGGCGTACTTGGTGTCGACATGGAAGTGGCGGGGCTATATGGATTAGCTCACCAATTTGGTATTGAAGCTCTTGGGATATTGACGGTATCTGATCACTGCATCACGGGTGAAGAAACAACAGCAGAAGAGCGTCAATTATCCTTTAATCATATGATTGAAATTGCCCTAGAAACTGCTATCAAATAAGCCTGAAAGCTATTATCTCTGCCTCTACATATTGGAGTGACGATGAAAAATAAAATAACACTCACAGCGATTAGCTTTTTAGCCAACTTTGTTATGGCAGGCTTCGCGACACAATTCGGCATGCTCGTAGAACCCATTGCTGATATGTATTCAGCAAACGTTAACGATGTTGCCTTTATTTTCTCCCTGCTTAACGGGGGAGCCTTAGCTGGTACTATTGCCGCATTTTTTCTTATAGAGAAAATAGGTATCAAACGCATTACTGTTTTAAGCTACAGCGCTATTGGTATAAGTGCACTCGGTTTGTACCTCGCCCCCTCTTTAGCACTTGTCATGCTCGCAATGACGATCATCGGCTTTTGCGGTGGCGTTGGTCTGTGTATTGCTGGCACCATTGTCGTATCCGTCTGGAAAGACAAAATCCAAAGTACGATGCTGGTCGTGCAAGATGCAACCTTCAATGTTGCTGGCGTAGTATTCCCTCTGGTTACTGGTTACCACTTACGCCCTTACTCACTCACTGTCATGGAGCATTAGTTACTTAACGGTCGGCTGTGTTGCTATTGCTACCGCACTTGTCGCACTTATGGCTAACTTCAAATCATGCGAGGGATCTGAACAAGAAGATACTAATGGTAATAAGTCGGAATGGAATTTAGGTATTATCAGCGGTGGGGTGGGCTTATTTCTAGGCATGCTTGCGCTATACACCTTCTTGACTTGGGCACCAATGTTTGTGAAAGAAAAATTTGCGATTCCATTTGAAGATGCGGGCAACATTATCACCCAATATTGGTCTGCAGCATTGGTAGGGGCACTTGTTTCAACCGTCATTGTATCGCGCATGAAGATTCAACACTTTTTAATTACAATTATCTCTTTTGCTATGATGCTAACAGCACTGATTGTAACAACTGAACAACTAAGCTGGCTTCCTTACCTCACTTATGGCTATGGCTTTGCTTGTGCTGCGTTATACAACGCGTTCATTGCTTACGGTGTTTCATTTGTTAAATCAGCAAGTAGCAAAAATGTCTCTTACATTCTAATAAGCGGTAGCGCTGGCGCAATGTTTAGCCCAGCGATCAGCTCTATGTTTGAAAGTATTATTGGCCTGCAAACCGTTATGTATGCAATCCCAGTCATCTATGCTGTTGTCTTAGTGATGCTTTTTGCTTCTAATAAACTAGCGAAAAGTTCAGCATCATCACTTACACACGCCTAATCATACACATCTAATCAATAGCCAGCCTGAACTGCTACAGGCTGGTTTATTCCTGCTCTACATACTTTTTTAATGCATCTAGATTCTCGATTTTAATTGTGTGCCTTTGCTTTGAAATCAAGCCTAAATTCTCTAACTCCTTCACCGCTCTACGGTAAACTCTATCTGAGGTGCCAAAACGTTCTGCCTCTAAATAATGTTTACCAAATCCATCAACGGGTAAGTCATTAAGATGCTGATGATATATATCGTAGGCAATATTATAAGCGATGGGATATAACATTCGACGAGTAAAAATCTCAACGGTATCTTGATAATCAATAGCAATAGCACTGGCAAAAAACAGTGACAAATGAGGGTGCAGCTGCAATGCTTGTTGAAGTAATACACCATCAATTACTGCTATTTCTATCGCCTCTAGAGCGATAATATCCATCTGGCAGGTGTATCCGGTAAAAAACTCCATCTCGCCAAATAGCTGAGATTCGCACTCCAGTGTACCGAGCTGAAATACCCGACCATTTCTCGCCGTTACGCCCATCGATACTCGACCACTCTCCACCAAATATAATGAAGAGACAGCTTCACCTTGAACTAACAGTTTGTGCCCCTCATCAACAATTTTACGGTCTTTAATACAGCTCAAAATGACTTGCTCAATAAGAGAATGGTTATCTTCCCATAAGTAAGTAAAACGTCCCTTTTGAATAGCCTGTAATTGCATATAACAACTCAATAAATAGTTAACTCGGTTGGAATTAGAATTATCGTTTGTTACCTAATCAAAGGCAAAAAATATATGGTAGATAAAGTAACCTTGCAGTGATGCTTAAGTACTAAAGTTCACACGTTTGCTCACATTCAGAGCTTCGCATTACAAATTTGAGACGCAGACACTGAAAATCTATACATTGCGTCCAGATTCATTTGCAATAAAGAGAGCTAGCCCACTATTGAGGGAAAAAATGCATAATGTCCATTTTTTCCTTATTGCTGAAAGCAACAGTACGACCAAAAGACAATTACTGAATGGGAATAATTATGTCGACCTTACTTTATGAGGTCATGATATTCAAAGGCCGAAATCATGATGAGTAATACATATTGTCTCACATTATCTAATTCATTCAATAACGACGGGAAATACCTGTTTTAAAATTAATTAACGAGTACTTTAAAATAAAAGCGCCACTCTATAATAATAAGTAGAATGGCGCGATGAAATTCCTCTTTATTACTGAACAGTGATGTATTTGTCGTTAGTCAATAACTCGATAACGATATTTACATTATCACTCACTTGCTTCGCAACACGGCCTGGGAACGCTTCGTCTAGCTTATCCAACTTATCATATTCAGTATGCCAAATTTTACCCCACTTGGTTTCCGTACCTCGGTCACAAGCTGTCTTGGTATCAGAATCATAGCAATCCCACATTTCCGGATTGGTGGTTTGTGAGTAACCATCGTATCCATATTTACCGTTAATATTAAAGTTAGTTGCTTCAACATAAGCAATCGGTATTCCGGCACAAGCAAATCCAGCATGATCAGACCATGAGCCCGTCTCTCCTTCTGGATAACCTTCAAGTGCTGGATGGATAATATATTTCGCATCCTCACCATTTACATCTATCGAAGCTTGTAACATAGCATCGCGGAATTTTGTCTCTGTTGTGTAATTGGTTTCGTTGAGGCCTAGTGATTCGCACTCACCCTTATATTCCTCATAATCAGAATGGGCAGCATGAACATAAACGATATCACCACCGCCAACTGTGTCATAGTTGATCATACCTATCACGTTATCTAGTTCGTCATGGTCTATGGCATTTTTGACGTAATGCAATGAACCATTTAAACCGTTCTCTTCAGCACCAGGAAATAATATACGGACGTTATAAGGCAGATCGGTTAGTTGGAGTTTTTCAGCAATTGCAATTGCGGCAGCAAGGCCTGCTCCATTGTCTGTCGCCCCTAAAGAGCCATGGTCTGACCCCGTGGAGTCATAGTGGGCAGAGAGTACAATCGTTTTATCCAGTGCTCCCTTCTTTTCAATAATATAATTATTAGAAATAAGTATGGTATCAACACCGCCTACTTTTTTTGTGTAAGTAAAAGGCTGAATCGTTACATCATAACCAAACCCTGTTAACCTATCGTATATCCATGCACCTGTTTCGAGTTCTTGTTGTGTGCTTGCTTCTCGTGCACCTATACCTTGTGTTTCATCAGCAATTTCAACCAAATAATCCATCGCTTTTGTGCCATAATCAATCTCTACTGTTTTACCTTCTTCGTTATTATTATCGTTATTACAACCTGTAAGAGTAAGCGCTACCGTCAATGCGGAGCAGATAAAAATTCCATTTTTCATGATCGTACCTTCTATTTATTATGGGTATATAAAAATCCATAGGTATTATCTGTAATGTTGGCCATGCAACTGTGATATTCATCTTATTTAAATTTAAATTGTGATATTTATTATTAAGGTGCGTGTTACATCACCTTTTCCGAATTTTTAATCTAATTAATCACCATTATTGTTTTATTGAAAAGATATTCATTTATTATTCAACTTATAGACATAAACCTTTGGCCATTTCGCATATGTGTTGACCAGGCTGATTCATACATTAACATTTGAAGACACACAATATATTTAATTACTCATCCCATTAGTTCCACATAATAATGAAGAATGCATAAAAATAAACTTTACCACTTAACATCCAATGAATTAACTTCACGATATACGCTACTAATTTTCGTATCAATAATCATTGATAAAGTCATGAGGAAATTTAAAAATTTTCACTAAATATTCATGAATAACAATACTTCTATTACCATTTCAATTTCGGCCGGGCGAAAAGATAACTATGAACATAAACAGGCTAATTTTAACTCTGATGATATCAAATACTTTTCCTCCTCCCTCATACTCTTATCTTTACGGCTAGCTGAGAACTAGCGTACAGATAACGACCTGTTAGATTTTTCCGAGATTATGATTACAACTTTTATAATAAACCGATATCAAACGGACCTAATGTTACGACAAAAAAAGCCACCTCGAAAGGTAGCTTTACGTTCTAAACATCGACGCAAAATCCGTACGACATAAGGTGTATTTTCAGTATTATTCTTTGATTACACCAGCAACTTTAGTTTGATCTATACCGATGATGCGATTTAACACACCAAGGAATGATGAGGTATCCGAAACTGTCGATTTAACTGTAACGATTTCAGCATTACTAGGTACTAAATCCATAGCACGTTCTTGAGTATCACCACCTGGGAATTGCAAAAACAACACATTGACACTTTCTGCATGCGCATCAAACGCTTTGTCTGTTTGATGAATACCAGAACAACCAGACAAACCGAAAGCAATTAGAGACAGTAATAATAATTTTTTCATTTTTAATCCATTTGAAACCCAATAAAACGATGTATTATTAGGCCATTAAAAGCAATTAATTGCAATGCGTAAATTAAAGCATCATGAAATAGTTTTTTGCAGTCAAAAACAAAAAAGGCCGCCAGTTGGCAGCCTTTTGGAAGATCGCAGTTCGAATATTATTTTTCGTTTCTACATCCATACTTATCGCAAGTAACTTTTTCTGTTGAAGCAACCCAATGCTTTGAACGTACTTTTGTGTTAATACGACATCCTGTAGTTCCACCTTTAGCACCTTTATGTACGATACCTGTAGGGGTGTGTTTTACAGTCATTTTTTAATCCTTTTCGGTGATTAGTATAGATAGTCTTGTTTATCTAATTAGAACGATATAGATAAAACCTTTAGGCTGGGCAATAAAAGACGTTATGGATGATCCATATTCGAGGTAGAAGCAAATACCAAACTCAAGATATGACTTAACGGTCATAACTTGATTCATCTTAGCACTGACAAACTTAAAAAGGTTCTTTTCGCGGGAGTGTTTTTACTTGCAGCGATACAAATAGAGCTGCCCGTTAGTTGTGTTACTACAACAAAAATAACTTATACAAGATGTTAGAGAAGATATGCAGGCTTATGGTAACGTGTTACTTGTAGCATAAGCTGCCGTAGCACAACGAAACTATCAGCATGTTAACACAATATCCGCACCATTAGTGGTTTCGATAAGTTAAACACAGACAAGCATTCCTCATACGCCAATTAAGAAACTCGTTATCGCCACTGGCGGGTTTAAAATACAAAAACGCGTCTGGTTAACGACCCAGGGATTCTAATCATTACGGATGTTAAACAAAGGTCCGTTTGATTTTTGGTTACGTCATGATGAACTTAAAGCCCTTGTGCGGGAGAGATCCGCCTTTATGAATCGTCTCTTCAATTTTGAGGTGGTTTACCAGTCATCATTAAGCCCGTCACTGGGTAGATCTGCCCTATCTGATTATTTGCAACACCCCCTATTGAACGTAAAGAGGGACGACTCAAACATGAAGGTGCCCTTCCTGTTTAATGTAATAGGGCCACCAATCTAAGGTGGCCCAACGACTTCCCAGCAAATTTAAACTGATTGCTACCTATTCAAAGCCTAGTAGCTATCAGATTAACGATGAGTTAGCACCGTTTAATTCGAAGTACGATACTTTTCTAAGATCTCCCCCAATGACTGCGATGCATCAGAGAGTTCCTGAATACCGGCCACTGATGTTTGTGTTGAAGAAAGCAGCACGCTCGACTGAGTGCGAATTTCATTAAGATCAGAAGTAATATCATTAACAACCGCAGTCTGCTGTTCAGCGGCAGATGCAATCTGAGTACTCATATCCATTACGGACTTAGCCGATTCGGCAATATCATTCACATCATTGCCTATTTCATTGATCATTTCCCGGCTCTTATTGGCTTGCTCTAATGTTTCGGCAGTAATTTGCGAAATACCATGTGTTTCAGCCTGAAGATTATCAATCATAGCTCGGATCTCAACGGTTGCCTGTTGAGTGCGCCCTGCGAGGGTACGTACTTCATCTGCAACAACAGCAAAACCGCGTCCTTGCTCCCCCGCCCTGGCGGCTTCAATCGCTGCATTCAGAGCCAGAAGGTTAGTCTGCTCAGAGATCGCATTAATGGTAGTGATCACGTTATCAATCTCAGTGGCTTTTTCATTAAGACTCATAACAGATGCCGAAGCCGCATCGGTGTGCTCAGACAATTTGGTCACCACCATAATGGCATCCTGAACTCTTTCGTTGCTATTGAAAATCTTCGCTGTTTCTTTTTCTGATTGCTGTGCTGCTTGTAAACCATAACCGGCGATCTCTTTCGCCGTTGCTGACATTTCTTCCATTGCTGTCGCTGCAGAATCAACCGAGGCATATTGTTGATTCACCCGCTGTTCTGAATCGCGGGCATCTTGTTCAAAGATTGTTGCGGTTTTATACAAGGTTGTAGAACTAACCTTAACCGTATCGACTAATTCACTGATGGTATCCATCGAACGATCTAGTTCGTGACCTATGACACCAAACTCATCACGTCCGATATGAAAACCAAGACGGGAAGTCAGATCCCCACTGGCAATGCGACGAGTCGCCTGATGCATCACCCACAGTGCGCCAATTAAATAGGTTGCGACCCAATAAAATAAAAGTCCTATTGGAGCGAGGGGCAACAGAGAAAGTAAAAATTGAGTAAGGGCCTGTTCTTTCGCTTCAGCGTTATCTGCAAAATGCGTTAACACTGCATAACGCCCGTCAAAAGGCATCGAAACAGTAATTTCACTGTCGCTTCCGGAAGTTTCTAAAGAATATGTGACCAATTTAATGTTCTGGCTATCAAGAACTTTTTGGGTCTCTTCCTCGTTTAAAGTTACGGCTTGCAGTACATTAACGGCAGACTCTAGTTTGGCTTGTGCCTGAAAATGGTTCGTTGCATCAATTTGCTCAATGGTCGAGTAATAATGGCTACCTGAAAAGCCAACTAAAGCCGCAGATATGACAATAAACATAACCCAGAATTTGTCATTGATGTTCATTTTAATAAACAGTCGATCTATTGCCCTAAACTCAATTTCTCTCATTGTGATCCCTCAGATAAAACAAATATTGCGGTATTATGCGCTCAGGCATTTCCGGCTATAATCTCATAAATATGCAACCGAAATGAGCATGACCGCATGGTTCAGTGATACTGGTCACGTATTACTATTAATATTCCAATTCCCATGACCAATTACCTCTTCACAAAAAGAGTTAACTCCATCGTAAAAAATCAATAACAATCAGCGTTTTCTTGAAGCAGTTATAATTCAATAGACAATAGGCTCATGTCAACATGACTCCTTGAAATGAATTACAACTACGCAGACCTATCACCAACACAATTTGAGCACCTCGTTATATATCTATGTGGAGAGTAATTTCGCATAGGTGCTTAGGTTACCTAATTCAACACGAATTAAACGCGTAATATCAAAATTTAGAGCTGCAAAATCCCACTCAATTGTGGCTTTTATTCTCATATCTAAAAAGCAAAAAACTCCCCAGCACGAAGTACTAGAGAGTTTTACTGTAAACCTAATTATTAATCTAACGACTAACTAACGTGATTAGTTAAACTAAAGATTAGTTAACTTGGTTAGTCGATACCTGAGGTTTATTAACTTCCGTCAATAACCCTTTAAACAGGCTCACACTGCCCAACAGAAGAATAATAGTAAACGGCATTGCTGCAATAATGGTGATTGATTGCAGAGCTTGAATAGATTGAGTGCCACCAATCCACAACATAACCATTGCGATAGCACCAGAGATAACAGCCCAAACTACTTTCTGCTTAACGGGTACTTCTAACTTACCACCCGCAGTCATGCCATCAATAACAATAGAACCCGAATCTAATGTTGTCACAAAGAAAACGATAATCAGTGCTACAGCAATAAAGGATAGAATATCCCCGAACGGGTAAGCATCTAGCATATGGAACAAGCTTAGAGAGACATCGGTAATCCCTTGATCTACACCTAATTTCCCAACTTTATCTATTACTTGTTGAATAGCGACGCCACCGAAGATTGACATCCAAGCCGTTGTTACCATTGTCGGAATAAGCATTACACAAAGAAGGAATTCGCGAACGGTGCGTCCTTTAGATATACGAGCTACAAACATACCAAAGAAAGGTGCATACGCAACCCACCACGCCCAATAGAACACAGTCCAACCATGCAACCACGTTGTATCATCACGACCCGAGGTTTGGCTTAACGGAATAATGTTTTTTACATAACCCGTTACAGCGGTTACTAAGGAATCCAATACTGTAGTGAAATTCAAAACAGCAATAAGGCCAAGGAATATAAATGCAATGACCATATTTAGGTTGCTGAGAAACTTAACCCCGCCATCCATACCACGCAGGACAGAAATAATGGCTAAGCCCATAATCAATACGATAATGGACTGTTGAAGGTAGATATTATTTTCCATTCCGAAAACATGGCTGATACCACTAGCCGCCTGTGTGCCCCCTAAACCAAGAGACGTTGCTAGACCAAACAAAGTAACCAATACCGTTAAGATATCAATCACATCACCTGTTTTCCCCCAAACTCGATCGCCTAATAATGGGTAAAACACAGAGCGCATTGAGAGTGGCAACCCTTTATTGTAAACAAAATAGGCAAGGCAAAGTGCTGTCATGCCATAGATAGCCCATGCATGTAAGCCCCAATGGAAGACGGTTGCGCCTAATGCCAGTTCACGCCCTGCCTCTGTAAAAGGCTCTACATTAAGCGGAGTTCCAAACCAGTTAGTAAAGAACGCGGTTGGTTCAGCAACCCCCCAAAAAATAAGTCCAATGCCCATACCTGCAGCGAATAACATTGAAATCCAAGAGGCTTTCGAATAATCAGGAGTCGCTCCTTCCCCGCCTAAGCGAATTTTACCTAAAGGTGAAAACGCTATAATAATGGCAAAGATTAATAAGATGTTGGCTCCCCACATAAAGAGGAAGTCAAAATTTGATAGCACAGCACCCTTAATGGAATCAATAGCTGCTTTTGCATCTGCTGGCGGTAATGCGAGAAGGGTGACAATGAAGAGAATAGATAAGCCGACTGAGGCTACGAAAACTGTGTTGTGGACATCCATGCCCCATTTACTGATATTATCTTGACCAACTTGATAATCAGTAGAATCAATACTGTACTTTTTTGATTTAAAACTCATAAATTATGATGTTCACATATCCGAACCAACGAATACAAGGACCAACTCCATATCCAATTACTACTTGATTGGCTAGCCGCACCATATAAACAAACATGATGAAAACCACCGCCGTAGGTGATTAATGGCTTTTTGCTCAATCCCAAGCGACGTATTGTAACACAAAATGGCGCAGCCTGATTAGATGTTAACCAATAGCCTTTCCCTTCTCTGTCTGCAAAAAAGGGAAAGGCTATGGGAGAATTGCGAAACCATGGGCTTCGCAATCAAAAGAACTGACAGAAATTTTTTTAATTGTTGCTGGAATCAACGCAATTGAAATCTAGCGTATATGGGCAATCTCGGTTAAAACATTGATAGACAAAATCGACAGGTTGAGCTTCATAAAAATGAATATGAGGAGAGCCTTCAGCGATGAAAACACTATTCACTTGGCACTAACAAATTTATATAGATTATTTACACGAGAGTGCTTGAGATTACGCTTATACATGACGCAAACTTTTTGCAGTGAAACCACATAAAAAAGCAACCAAAATGCATAAACACGCATGAAGATAGCGTGTTTTTTCCATCACTAGGGGGGTGGGAACATTTATTGCCAATGAAGAGCTAGTATAGATATAATCGATATTTCGTTGCCCTTGAGTTGTTAAACATGAAAGCTATTGCCGAACGAAATAGAGCATTTGCTGTTCTTTTCTTAGTTTTGTTAATATCGGTTTTCACAGCATACCACTATCCATATGCAACTCCGAATGCTGTGGATATTGTACTTGAAATTACAAATGTTTCGGCACTCATCTACTTATTGCTTACTTTTGAACAACTTAGGGAAGACTCAGGCATCTATAAAGTTCTCTTCCTATCTATGTCTTTATTGGTTGTAGGAAATAGTATTGATCTCTTGGACGAATTTTTTGTAATTGATGGTATTTTGGATATAACAGAAGATATTGTTAAATCATTGGGCTTTATTCTATTTATCTTCGCCTGTATACACTGGGTAAAACATCATAAACAGCAATTGGCTCATATGAGGCACTTAGCCGAAATCGACTCATTAACGGGCGTTCCAAATCGCAGAACATTCCTGAAGCTAACAGCAGAGTACTTTGAATTAAATGAAAAAGATTCTCTTCATGTGAGTCTATTCGTAATAGACGTTGATGATTTTAAAGATATTAATGACACCTATGGTCACCCATTTGGCGATGAAATTCTGATTGAGATTGCTAACACCATAAAACTTGCATTACGCAAAGGGGATTATGTCGCCAGACTAGGTGGGGAAGAGTTTGTGGTGTTTTTGAAAGATGCTGACAGTGAGGAAGCAACTGTTACTGCGGAAAGAATACGTCTAAACGTCCAAAATTTGAATATCTATCATAATTTCAAGTATGTGAAATGTACGGTCAGTATAGGGATTTCAACGTCTAGCAGGCATTTGTTAGGATTTGAAGAGCTATATCATCGAGCGGATGAAGCTATGTACAAGGCAAAGTCATTGGGTAAAAACTGCTATTGTTCATATACTTAATGCATTGCCTCATATGCATTGGACAAACCACCAAGTGAATATTTATGCAAACATAAGTCTCTTAAGTGGCAGTTGAAAATTGCTCATAACTGGAAGAAAGTGCGCATTACCTTCTCCCTACTTGAAATGAGAATATGTAAGGAAAACCCAAAACGAGACCTAACAGCCTAAATCTCGCTAAATTATAATGGGGCAAAATGTATGGTACGCCCCTGATAGTGATAAAATCTCCGCATCAGAATTAACGAGAAACTCTATGTTTATCCATCATGTTAACGGCATCGACTGGCTGGTGATTACAGCTTTTGAAGAACTGAAAACTATATTTATCGAAGAAGCCGGTGCGATCCCCTTTTGCTTCTCTACCGCCAGCGAATTGAACCTGATTGATCAAGCCAAGCGCACTTATGGATATTTGCCTACACTCAGCGGCGTAATCACCGATACCGGCACTTTTCAAAGCCAGGATAACGAAGAAGATTTGAACCCACAGCTTGCCTGCCTAGTTGAGGGGCGTGGTCGGGTGTTTATCTATTACGGCGGCTTTGTTGCTTTTGTGGATGACGAGCAAACCTTTATTACCCGAATGGACTGAAAATTATTCAGTAAGTTGGAATCGGCGAATTGGCATCCCTAGCCGTTCATCCGCAAGCGTTTCGTTTATTAACAGGGTGCGAATTGAATGGAGCCGGATCCTAGCTTCAATAAGAAAAATGCTGCGGTTAACTGGCTAGCTGTATCCCTAGCACGGTTTGGGACATCTATATCTTATTTTGTTAGGCTCAATATCCTAAATTGATGCACTCAGATTAGAAAATGTATAGATATTGAGCATCAATAGAACTCGTACTTTCAGTCGTTTGTTTTGGTATAAAAATACTGATGCTTATTATCTTTAATTGCATCGGGTGATGCTATTAAGGATGAGATTTTTGATTTTTACGTCAATAGGCTCACAATTTTCATCACTACGTTTTTTCTGTAGTAAACCATCCAGAAGTTCGTTTGCAGATACTGACCAGCATTAGCATGACAGGCACTTCGATGAGTACCCCGACAACTGTTGCGAGCGCAGCTCCCGATGAGAGTCCGAAAATCATGACTGCGGTGGCGATAGCTACCTCGAAATGATTGGATGCCCCTATCAGCGCTGCTGGTGCTGCATCTTCATAATGCAGATTGAACATCTTGGCTGTTCCGTATCCCAGTCCGAAAATTAAAACCGTTTGCAGAAAGAGCGGAATGGAAATCCATAGGATTGTCAGCGGGTTAGCCAGAATGGTTTCGCCTTTGAAACTGAAAAGAAGAACCAATGTCAATAGCAATGAGCTGATGGTAACTGGTGTAAGAACGTGCAGAAATTTTTCCTTGAACCACACTTCTCCCTTGTGTCCGATGATCCACTTACGGGATAAGTAACCAGCAACCAGCGGAAGAGCCACATAGATGGTCACCGAAAGCAGCAGTGCCTGCCACGGAACCGGAAGCCTCCCTACCCCCAGCAGGAAGCCGCCCAGTACGCCATATAAGACCAGCATGGTCAGTGAGTTGATAGCGACCATAACCAGCGTGAGACCGTCATTGCCTCGGGCCAGATAACTCCAGACCAGAACCATCGCGGTACAGGGAGCAATTCCCAGTAAGATACATCCAGCAAAGTAGCTGCGCCAGAGCGGTATCTGCAACATTTTCACACCGTCCTGAAGAACAACGGTTCCGACCCCATGCTCCGCACCAACCAGCAAATTGAGACCAAAGGGCATTTTAACTAGATCCACCGCTTCCGTTCCTATCAGACCTTTAAACAGAACACCCAAAAACAACATGGAAATAGCGTACATGGTAAATGGCTTGATGCACCAGTTGATAAAAAGCGTCAGGAAAACAGGCTTACCGCTTTTGCCGGCTTTGACGACACTGGCAAAGTCAATTTTCACCATGATCGGATACATCATGAAAAAAAGACAAACGGCAATCGGGATGGAAACAACTGGCGCTCCGTTGACATGAATGGCCATACCATCCAATGTTTTTGCCAACCCCGGCGCTATTTTTCCAAGAATGATACCCATGACAATACCCAACCCAACCCAGACTGTCAGATATCGTTCAAATATGCTGGTCATTTTCCGGTCATTATTAAGACATATTTTGCTATTCATGGCTCAACCCGTAATATCAATTCAATGATTACCGCTAAATAGGTGTTCCTAATAGTAAAGCTCTTGAGGAAGGGAACTCAGTTCAAATTGTGCGACTGATTGGTAGACAGACTACATTTCCACGCAGTGGACTAAGCTATAGTAATCATAGTACCAATACTACGTCCAGAACGGCGAAGAATTCACAAAGCTAATCAATCAACATCAGATAAATCTTTTGCCTAGCGATTGAGGGGCATGTTGCAAATAATTAGATAAGGTAGATCTACCCAGTGATGGGCTTAAAGTTACGAGTAAATCACTTCAATATTGAATAAACGATTCATAAAGGCGGATCAAACTTCGAAGGAAGCTCATACAGTACTCAAGAAGAAGGACATGGTCGTAAAGAAACCCGCGTAGCGCTAGTCAATGAAGATTTATCGGTACTGGGTGATATTGCTTATGTACACATAACACCTCGAATAATAGGCATCGTTAATGCGACCTTAACCAACTGAAATGTTGAAGATTTCTCGTAAATAATAGGCTGTAAAATAGGCGAGTGCTGCTGCTGCCCCTCCAGTCAGAAGTGTACGTACTCCAGATAGAAAAACAGGCTTTGCCAGCGCAAGACTTTTAAGCATACCGATTAAGAAGAACATTGTACCAGCAAGAAAAGCACTCATAGAAAATTGTTGGCTAACCTGCAAAGATGAAACGATATATGGCAGCAAAGGTATTGCACCGACTGCAATGAATGACAGAAAAGTCACACAGGCAGATATAGAGGGATTTCGTGTGGTTTTGCCAATGCCATGTTCTTCCATAAGCATGATTTCAAGCCATATTCTTTTGTCGGCGGTTATTGTATCTACAATTATTTCAAGTAGCTCGCCCTTAAAACCTTTGGCTTTAAATATTTGCCTTATTTCTTCTCGTTCACCTTCGGGAACTTCTTCAATATGTCTTTCTTCTGACTGCTTGATGCTTTCAAAATATTCCTGCTCTGCTTTGCCAGATTCATAATTACTTATAGCCATGCTAAAGCCATCAGCAAATAGGTTTGCGAAGCCGAGTATCACCGCGACAGAAGATGGAAAACCGGCGCCAACAGAGCCAGAAACCACAGCAAATGTAGTTATGCACCCATCAATACCACCCAATACAGCGTCAGAAATATTTTGCCTTTGGGGCCCCCGAGATAAGCGCTCCCGGATCATCTCTGGTTGATGATCTCTTATAAGCTCCTCTTTTTTTGTTCTTTTCATCCTAGAATACCGCATGTAATAAATCGTATTGACGTATTTGTCAGGCGCAACTCCAGAACTAATTGTGGCCTTAAAATCTGTGACTCGCTAGCTGAGGGTTTGAGTGATATTTTTTTGGGGTATGTCTCGCAATTAAATTTCATTAAAACAAGAACAACCAGCAATACGCCTTAATTTGTCATCAACTCCTTTTGTGTAAGCTGCCTACTTTGCCCCTCTTCAAACCCCTCTAGGCAAATATTCCCCACAGAAACTCGATGAAGCTCCATTATCAACAACGAGTGATTCCATCTTGCCTTGGCAATACCACTCACACTCGATACTAGGAAATCGTTCTGCTATATCAGTTTTGGGCTTTATCGCATTAAGGATAGCTTTCATTACCGAGTAATAACTGGGCTCTTTAAAACCCAAATGAAAGCCAACAATGCTTTTACTATACTGATCAATGGAGTACCAAGTTTTTGTGTTTTTTCCTGCTTAGCTTTAAAGCGTTGAAGAAAGTCTGGATTCAGGGTTTTCGCAAAAGGTTTCACCTCAATCCACTTAGCGGTACCGTTCTCAACAATCTGAAAATCAGGTGTATAAGGAAGATCTCGCTCATCAAGGTGATAGATAAAGCCTTCAGGCTGGGCAATAAAAGATGTTATAGATGATGAATATTCAAGGTGAAAGCAAGTGTCGAACTCAAGATATGACTCAACTGTCATGACTTGATCCATCTTAGCACTGACAAACTTAAAAAGGTTCTTTACGCGGGAGTGCTTGAGATTACGCTTATACATGACGCAAGCTTTTTGTAGTAAAACTACATAAAAAATAGGCTATGACAGCTTATGATGCAAGTTATGACAAGAGGTAGGGAAAATATGTCAGCTTATGGTGCAAACTACAAACGCTAGATGGGTGGAAGCCCCCACCAGCCACATCCCGGCACACACGTCACCTGCTGCGGTTGCTCCCTTCCGGGTCTGGCCGAGTTCACAGGTTAGTGTTGCGGGAGGACCAATGGGGGCCTCCATAGATTCTTTCAGTTCTTCTTGAGAACGAAAAGGATTATCTACTAAGGCTGCATACAATGCAAGGTGTTATCTCACCTCACCGAATCAACTGCTGAATTATTACTCAAAGTGATTAATTGTGATAAGAAGTGATTACGAATCAGCTAGGTATCGCCCTATACTTCTTCTGGCTCTTCCAATAGGAACTCACCCAATAACGCCCCGCCAAGTATCAATAGCCATGCAACTAAGACAGGGTTAGGCACGTCAAACTGTGGCACAATCACTAATGTCGCAAAACCAACTGCAGGTAATACCCAAGCCAAGCGAGGCACCCAATCGGCGACTTTAACCTTTTTCATGCCTTGCAGTGCCGCAATTAACCCTGTAATACACAAGGCCACTAACGCAGCATGCTGTAATCCCCCAACCCATAGTGGTACCACTAAAAATAATGGCCACCACGTATTTCCTTCTACAGTACGCCAAGATCGAGCGGCATACCAAATAATACATACAGCAACAATTTGTACTACGGTAGCACCAACGCTACCTGGCAATTTCCCTTCACCTTGCAAAGCCATTAACCCCACATCCATTGCAAGAACAACAGAAACAAGTAATGCGCCTAATTGCCAATTGCTTTTAGGCGAGAAGGTGACAGAAAAAATGGGTAACATCATAAAAAGGCTAATTGATAATGCTAAAGATTGATCCGGCAATACAGCACCAAAAGATGCTAAGCCAATCAATAAAAGCCAAGCAGCGGCTCCACCTTGAGGGAGCAACCACAGTGCAGGAATCGCTAAAGCGAGTGCAGGAACATCTCCTTGACTATAACCTAGGGCAGTAACACCTAATACAGTCAAAACTATGCTGACAAAAACGAGTAACGCGGCATACAACATGGCAGCACCTCCTTGCGTTATCCGATAGTATGATTGAAATACATTGAAAACAGCAGCTATCGGTCGATATCAAATTTATTTTACATCAGGTTTAAATATGGACGATTTTTCAGCTCAAATCTACACCCAAGTACATCAAATTCCATATGGAAAAGTATCTACCTATGGAGAAATAGCTAAATTTTCAGGTTTTCCTGGTTATGCACGTCATGTTGGGCGCTTAATGGCAACGTTGCCAGAAGGATCGAAAATTCCTTGGCACCGAGTCGTTAATGCTAAAGGGATGATATCGTTAACTGGTAATGATCTGATTCGTCAGCGAGAAAAGTTGCTTGCAGAGGGGATAGATGTATCAGAAAGCGGAAAAATATCGCTGCGTCACTACCGATGGAACGGTGACCCAGTGTAGTGAGCGATGTAATAAACAAGATGGCTTACCTCTATAGCCATAACCAAGCGACCTCAACCTCGCAGAAACGAGCATCTTGAGGTAACTTGGGTATACAGCATAATGTTTTTATTAGGCTATAAAGGTCGAATTCAGGTTGTTTCTTTTATTGTACTTTAACCAACATTAAATCTAGATTATTGGTTGTAGACGCATCTGTAATCACATGGTTTGCGGTATCGGTAATAAAAATCAATTTACCGTTTACTTCAATACGAGCACTAATCGCATAAGTATGATTACTTTTTATATCTTGGAGTTTATACCCAAGTGAAAAGTCATAAGGAGCTTGCTTACCTTCAGACATAAATGCCTGGCTGCTAATGACTTCTGCAGCTACATCCATTTTAGATACATCAGATAAGGCCACTGTAATGCGCGCATTATCAGGAAGTGCAATACGCTCACGATAAGCGAGAGAGCCCGTTACTGTTCCCATATCATTGTCATTTGGCACTAAAGTAGTACACGCTGTAACAACAAGAGCTAAAATCAGCGTAAATAATAGTGCAAAAAACTTTTTCATGATTAACCCTTAAAAACTAAAACTCCATTAAGCTGAGATGTAATTACTATTTAATAACACATGAGTTTGTGTTCTAGTCTGGTAATAACTCCTTAATAATAACATGGTAATAGGATCCACAATGAGTAAAGAACTGAATGAACTTCTCAATCTTTTACAATTAGAACGACTGGAGCAAGGTTTATTCCGCGGTCAGAGTGAACATTTGGGCTTACCTCAGGTTTATGGTGGTCAAGTTATCGGTCAGTCTCTTTCTGCCGCAAAAGAAACGGTTGATAGCCTGCGCCATGTTCATTCATTTCACAGCTACTTTTTATTGCCTGGTGATCCTGAAAAACCCATTATTTACGATGTTGAAAAACTGCGTGATGGTAAAAGCTTCAGTACACGCCGAGTGAAAGCGATTCAAAATGGCAGACCTATTTTTTACTTAACCGCCTCTTATCAAGCAGAAGAAGCAGGATTTGATCATCAATCAACAATGCCAAATGTTGCGGGCCCTGAAGGATTAGCGACAGAGAAAGAACTTGTTCAATCTATTGCGCAGTATCTTCCTAAAAAAGCCGTTGAAACCTTTGGTCGTGACCGCCCTATCGAAGTACGTCCTGTTACCGTTGTTAATCCACTAAAACCTAAAGCTGCAGATCCCAAACAATACCTTTGGATTAAGGCTAACGGCGAAATGCTAAATGATCCTCGTATCCACCAATATGTATTGGCTTATGCATCTGATTGGGGATTTCTGGTTACAGCCTTGCAACCACATGGCGTTACGCTTTTAACCCCAAAAATGCAAGTTGCCACCATTGATCATTCTATGTGGTTCCACCGTCCTTTCCGTCTAGATGAGTGGCTACTTTATGTTATCGAAAGCCCATCAGCCAGTGGTGCGCGAGGCTTGGTACGTGGTGAAATTTACAATCAAAAAGGTGAACTTGTTGCTTCAGCCGTTCAAGAAGGGCTAATGCGTCAACATCAGGCTTCTGAATAACGGTGTAAAACACGCTTCTCGTCATCTTTTTATCAGCAATATATAAAAAACGGAGGGTGATTATTTATCATAATCACCCTCCGTTTTATCTTTCTATTCTTGAACACGCCCTAAATAGCGACTATCTTCTCTTCTTCTAACTGATGCAGATGCTCACTCGCCTGTTGCAGTTGATACATCTGCCAATAATGCCCTTGCTCCGTCAATAGCTGCTGATGCGTTCCGCGCTCGGTAATATCGCCACGATGCAGTACAACAATTTCATCTGCATCCATAATGGTTGATAAACGGTGAGCGATAACCACAATGCTCATGTCTTTACGCAATACATTTAATGCCAGCTGAATTTTCTTCTCTGTTCCTGAATCAATATTTGCTGTCGCTTCATCTAAAATCAGGATTTTCGGTTTTGCCACCAGTACTCGAGCCAATGCCAGTAGCTGCTTTTGCCCCGCAGACAGGTTCGCCTCTCCACTGCCAAATAACGTATCTAGACCGTCTGAATATTGTCGAATTTGCGCGGCCAGCCCGACTTTCTCTAAAGCGCCCCAAATCACAGCGTCTGTAACATTACGCCCTAATTGGATGTTTTCCCGTACCGTGTCACTCAGAATATGCGGGTCTTGCTGCACCATCGCGATACCATCACGAAATACGGTTTTATGCAGATCAGTGAGTGGGCGTTTATCAACCAGTATTTGTCCTTGTGAGGCAGGATAAAAGCCCATCATCAACGAAGCTAATGTACTTTTACCACTGCCTGTATGCCCAACTAATGCTAAAAACCCACGATGATGCAGATGTATGTCAATATTGTTTAAGACCGTTTGTTCACCGTCGTAGCTAAAACTGACATTCTTGCATTGCAATTCACCCAGTTGGATCGCTTGTTCATCATCACCGTAATCTTGCTGCTTTGCATCGATCAAGGCAAAAATACGTTCACTGGCAACCAAAGCTTGCTGTAACAAGGATAGTTGCTGCGTCATTTCAATTAATGGTTCCGTTACCCGCCCCAAGTAGCTGATAAACGCATAAAGCACACCGACCCCGATTAACTCAACGCCACTCACTCCAAATAATGCCACCAATGATATTAAAGCAATACCCGATAACAAATCGATGAGTGGGCGCAATAACAAACCGTTTAGCTTCATTACCCCGACTTGCGCCCGTAAATGATTATTGGTCAGTGATGAAAACTGTTCGCTGAACGCGCGTTCTTGTCGCATTAATTGAATTAAACTCATTCCCTGAATAGATTCACTCATCGAGGCATTAATATCAGTCAGCAAATCTCGCATATTTCGATAAGCATCAGCACTTTTTCGCTGATAAATCATCATAATGAAAATAACAATGGGTAATAAGATCAAGACAATAATGGTTAAGCGCCAACTTAAGAAACTCATAACCACCAGCATGACACTGATCAGAGTGACATTTTTTAATACCGTAGCAATCACGAAGACATAAAAGTCTTTAATTGATTCAGTGTCATTGGTAATTCGCGAAATAAGCTTGCCCGTCGGCATGTAGTCAAAGGCAGATAATGGTTGGTTAAGTACTTTACCAAATAGCTGCTTACGTACCGTCTGTACTACGCCAATCGCAATCGTATTAAAACGAATAGATTGAGCATACTTTAGCCCCGCACCAATAATCATCAAACCAATATAGGCAGCAGCTAACATAGCGATGGCTTCTATTGGGTAATTATCTTTCGCAATGTAGTTATCGATGAAATGTTGAATTAACCACGGCCCTGATACATCAGCCAGAGCCCCTGCGAACAAAAGCCCAATTGCGACTGCCAATTTCTTTTTATCGTTCAAGGCATACCGTAATAAACGCACTAAAACGGCTTTGTTGACGGCTTTATTTTCCATTATGCCTCCTTGATTGCGCGTTCTAATTGCTGATAACGATGCATCTCTGCATACCAAGCATCATCTTTGATCAAGTTCTGGTGCTTGCCTTGCTCAACGATCTGGCCATGCTGCAACACTAAAATTTGATCTGCTTGTTCTAATGCCGTTAAACGGTGAGCAATCACGATCACTGTTTGCTTTGTTTTCGTTGCCTGTAAATTCTGCAAGATTGTATGTTCGGTTTTACCGTCAACCGCAGACAGTGCATCGTCCAATACCAATATTTCGGCCTCAAGCAATAAGGCCCGTGCAATGGCAATACGCTGTTTTTGCCCACCAGACAGTGTGATCCCTTTTTCACCCACTAAGGTGTAATACCCTTCCGGAAATTGAAGAATATCGTCATCAATACATGCTAATCGTGCCGCATGACGAATCTGCTCATGAGTGGCTTCAGGCCTACCAAGTGCAATATTGTCGGCAATAGAGCGTGAGAATAAAAATGGCGTTTGGCTCACTACAGCAAATCGACTGCGCCACTGATGTAAATCGGCCACTTTTATCGATACATCACCATACGTAATCTGCCCATGCTTTAATTCTTGCTGACGCAGTAATAACGCCAGCAGTGTGGATTTACCACTGCCGATGGGCCCTGCAACGCCCAGCATCTGCCCAGCGCTTAAATCAAATAAGACGTGCTGCATAGCGGGTTGTTTTTGTTTGCCCCAATGAAATCGTTCAATATCCACATGCAATGTTTGCCCTGTCATTTCAAGGCTGCTTTCACCACTCACAATGCTCGGGTGCTGATCAAAGATATGCTGTAAACGTTTTAAGGCTGCCGAGCCTCGTTCTAAAATATTGAATACCCATGCCAGTGCTAACATTGGCCAAATCATTAACCCTTGGTAAAGCGTAAACGCGGTAAGGTCTCCCAACGTCAGTCGACCTTGCGACACCATATAACCACCACCCGCAATACTGAGGAAAAAAGACATGCCAATCGTTAGCTGAATCACGGGATCAAATTTGGCATCGACCTGCTCTACAGCCAAGTTTTTCTGCCCGACAGCATCGACAACCGCGTCAAATTCCTGCTGTTGCCGTTGCTCTAAACCAAACGCCCTGATCATTCTGACACCGTTCAATGACTCTTGAGTTTTATCGGTAAGATCAGAAAATGCAGCTTGTGATTCAGAGAAACGTGTATGTAATTGTCGACCAAAACCAAAAACGATAAACGCCATAACCGGCATCGGTAACAAAGCAAGAATGGTGAGCTCCCAGCTTAACTGCGTTGTCATTACCAGAATAACGGCTAACCCCATAATCAATGAATCTGCAGCGGTTAGTACGCCTTCACCTGCCGTCATCACCACAGCATTCACATCATTAGTTGAACGCGCCATTAAATCACCGGTTTTATAGCGTTCAAAAAATACGGGGGAATGGGATGAAAAATGACGATAAAGCCTATTGCGTAATACCGTACCTAACTTTGCTGCCGCACCAAATAGCCACACTCGCCATATAATGCGCAGCACATATACAAGAGTCCAGAGCAGTACAACTCCCCCTAGCCACATAAACATCGTCGACGAACTCATATCACCCGATACGACGCCGTCCACAATCCAGCCTATTGCACGCGGAGGAAGCAATTCAAAGGCAGACACTAAACACAGAATAAAAATAGCACCACTATAACGGCGCCATTCCTGTCGAAAAAACCAACGGAGTTGCCAAAAAACCTGCATATAGCCTCCAGAAATAGTTCTGCTTTATTCTCGTTATATGAGTACCTAGGCTTCGCCTTGAACCATTTGGCAATTAACTAAATAAAGAGTAAACAATTGATATGAGATAAAATAAAAAACAAACTGATAACACCTATTTTCAAGATGTTAGAGGGAAATTCAACCACAATATACTGGTCAAACTAAAAACAGAGGTTAATCCTGCATGCATTACAAGCAGGATCTAAAAGCATGTGCAATAAATCGACAACACGCTGAAACACCAGATTTATAGCCGTTGGTATATAAACCACCATCGCTTATAAAGACAAGAGCTTATAAAGGCAATGCGGTGGTATATTTTAAAGGCTCCATCGCAAACGTCGACGTCACATTGGTTAATCCTTCTATGCTGTTAACCAACTTCTTATAAAATTTATCAAATGCTGCCATATCAGCGACTTGTACCTTCATCATGTAATCATATTCGCCAGCCATGCGATAAAATTCCATTACCTCTGGAAATTCAGACACCGTCTCGACAAAACAGTGATACCACTCTTTCGAATGATTACTGGTTTTGATCTGCACAAATGCAGTAAATGATAACCCCAGCTTAATGGGATCAAGTAAAGCAACACGCTTACGAAGTATTCCACTTTCTTCCAGTCGCTTAAGGCGTTTCCAACAAGGTGTTGTTGTTAGATTCACCGCTTCTGCTAAATCGGCTAAGGCCATTGTGCCATTTTGCTGCAACAACCGAAGCAATGTTTTGTCAACGTTATCTAAACTGTTCATTACTTTCCTTCAAGGCTCAAAGCAGAGAATATTTTTCTCTATTATGCGTACTTTACAATAAACAAAGCAAAGCTTTTTCTCTCAAGTGCAGTACTATAATTCTAACAGTATAAATAAGAATAATACTGGGTCACAAAATGAATAATTAAATCAGCCTAATCAGACATTTAAGGGTATAAAATGAATAATGAATTGCAGGCTAAAAGCCGAAATCCTCAATGGATAAATAGCGCCATACGCAAAATTGAAGCCGACTACCAGCGATCGGCTGATACGCATCTGATCAAACTTGATATCGCTTGTTTAGAAGGTATCGACATTTATCTCAAAGATGAAAGCACTCACCCAACAGGTAGCCTTAAACACCGCTTGGCACGTTCATTGTTCTTATATGCGTTATGTAATGGTTGGATTAATGAAGACACCACGATTATAGAATCATCATCAGGTAGCACTGCGGTATCTGAAGCCTACTTTGCACGCTTACTGGGTTTGCCCTTTATTGCTGTTGTTCCTCGTAAAACCGCTTGCAAAAAGATTGAGCAAATTAAATTTTATGGTGGCCGTGCACATTTTGTCGATAGCCCCAATGCCATCTATGAAGAATCGCGTCGTCTGGCAAAAGAGCTCAATGGCCATTATATGGATCAATTTACCTTTGCGGAGCGTGCCACTGACTGGCGTGGCAATAACAATATTGCGAACAGCATTTTTGAACAAATGCAGTTAGAAGAGCACCCTATTCCAACCTGGATCGTAATGAGCCCCGGTACGGGTGGTACATCTGCCACTATTGGTCGCTATATTCGCTATCAGATGCACGATACTAAATTGTGTGTTGTCGACCCTGAAAATTCGGTATTTCACACCTATTTCAAAACCCGAGATGTTCATTTAACAGGAACAACAGGAAGTCGTATTGAAGGTATTGGCCGCCCACGTGTAGAGCCTAGCTTTATTCCTGATGTGATCGACGAAATGCGCACAATTCCTGATGCTGCCAGCGTTGCTACTGTGCATTGGCTTGAAAAGTTACTAGGACGTAAAGCCGGCGCATCAACCGGAACAAACCTTTTTGGCGTACTGCAACTCGCGAGTGAAATGAAAGCCAGAGGCGAAACCGGATCTATCGTCACATTGCTTTGCGACAGCGGTGAACGCTACCTCGATACCTACTTTAATGCTGAATGGGTACAAGAAAACATTGGTGATATATCACCTTACCTAGATCAATTAGCTGCATTTGAACAAACAGGTACATTGTAAATTAGCAATTTATTTGTCTGCCTATTTTAATTCATTAATACATTTATCTAATTTGTTGTGTTTATAAGGTTTATACCTTTCGTTTGCCGTAGCTTGTCTACGGCTTTTTTTACACTTTTTTCCGTACTCGCTCTAGGGTACGATAGTCGCTCATCTACATATTATTGAGTCGGTACCGACTGTTTTTCGGTAAGGCTACAAATAAGGACACATTCCCATGCGTAAAGCTGTTGTCGTATTCAGTGGTGGACAAGATTCCACAACCTGTCTAATCCAAGCCATTGAGAACTACGACGAAGTGCATTGCATCACTTTTGATTATGGCCAGCGTCATAAGCTGGAAATTGAAGTGGCACAATCGATAACGAAAGAGTTGGGTATCACCGCCCATAAAGTGATGGATGTTGGTTTGCTCAATGAGCTTGCTATTAGCTCTTTAACCCGCGACAACATTGAAGTTTCACACGAACTGCAAGCAAACGGGTTACCTAACTCGTTTGTACCGGGCAGAAATATTTTATTTCTAACGTTGTCTGGCATTTATGCATATCAGATTGGCGCTGAAGCCGCTATCACTGGTGTATGTGAAACCGATTTTTCTGGTTACCCTGATTGCCGCGATGAATTTGTGAAATCCCTGAATCAATCATTGGTTTTAGGCATGGATCGCGCAATAAAGATCGAAACACCACTGATGTGGCTGAACAAAGCTGAAACATGGGCATTAGCCGATCAATACAAGCAATTAGACTTTGTTCGCGAGAAAACCTTAACCTGTTATAACGGTATTATTGGTGATGGTTGTGGCAATTGCCCGTCTTGCGACCTGCGCCGTGCAGGTTTAGAAGATTACTTAACGAATAAAGATGCCATCATGGCTGATTTAGTGGCAAAGCAGGCTAAAGGGCAAGCTTAATCTCGTTGTAATTAGCGAGAGCGCTTTAATTTACAAAATCCTTCAATTCATAAATAGATATAAAAAACCGGAGCGCAGTGATGAACTGACTCCGGTTTTTTAATTCGACTACCATTCAGACGTAATCACTCTTACACGATTAATCGCGGTACAGAGAGAACTCATCTTTGCAGTCTAGTAACTGTTGGCGTGTCATCATGAATACACCATGACCACCATTAGCAAACTCAATCCAAGTAAATGGGATATTTGGATATTGCTGCTCCATGTGAACCATAGAGTTACCCACTTCGCAGATCAGAATACCATCGTCTTTCAGGTAATCTGGTGCATTGGCAAGAATACGACGAACCAGTTTCAAACCATCCGTACCTGCCGCTAAACCAAGCTCTGGCTCATGGCGGAATTCTTCGGGTAGATTGTCCATATCTTCCTGATCAACATAAGGAGGATTGGTTACAATCAGATCGTATTTATCTTTAGGTACATCACGTAATAGATCAGAGCGTAGCGGAATAACCTGCTGCTCTAAACCATGGTCGTGAATATTTTGCTCGGCCACTGCCAGCGCATCGATTGAAATATCAACCAGATCCACTTCTGCATCAGGGAATGCATGTGCACAAGCAATACCAATACAACCACTACCTGTACACAAATCCATGATTCGTGTTGGTGCTTGTTGTAAAAACGGTTCAAATTGCGTTTCAATCAGTTCAGCTATCGGCGAACGCGGTACAAGTACACGTTCATCAACAAAAAATTCTAAACCACAGAAGTACGCTTTGTTTGTCATGTATGACACTGGTGTACGGTCATTAATACGACGAATAACACGTTCAACTACACGTAAACGCTCGCTGCTCGTCAGGCGTGAAAAACGCACTTCTGACGGAATATCAAGTGGCAAATACAGTGTTGGAAGTACAAGCTGAACAGCTTCATCCCACGCATTATCTGTACCATGACCATAAAAAAGACCAGCAGCATTGAAACGGCTGACAGTCCAACGTAGCATGTCTTGCAAAGTGTGAAGTTCATTGACAGCTTCGTCGACAAAAATCTTATCCAAAATAGCCTCCGAAAAACGCTACAATACCGCCATACAGATGTTGGAATTTCATTATGAGCAAAAAAAATCCTAACTTAGAAGATGAGTTGTCACTCTTCCAAGATGCGGTAAAAGGCGTAAAAAAGTTCACGCATGATACCATAATCACGCGGCGCCAACAGAACTCAAAGGTTGATAAAGCCAAGGTCTCGAGTAAAGAAACCCAAAACCACGAGTTTTATTTCTCTGATGAGTTTGAACCGCACCTAAATGAGCATGGCCCGACGCAGTATGCGCGTACTGGTGTGTCTAAATATGAAGTAAAAAAGTTACGACGTGGTATCTATGTACCAGATATGTATTTAGATATGCACGGTATGACGCAACAAGAAGCAAAACGCGAGTTAGCCGCAATGCTAGCAGCTTGCATTAAAGAAAATGTGTCTTGTGCCTGTGTAATGCATGGCATTGGTAAGCATATACTTAAACAGAAAGCACCTTTGTGGTTGGCACAACACCCAGATGTAATGGCATTTCACCAAGCACCTTTAGAGTTTGGTGGCAACGGTGCATTGTTAGTATTAATTGATATTCCTGAACGCTAGTGCAGGTTGTATACATTCAATACACAATTAACCCCAGACTAAACATAATGAACACCTACCGGTTCGAATGTTGTTGTCTGGGCGTTATCGCACCAAAAAATAACGCTTATTAATACGTATATCTAGCTAATGAACCAACATTAATAACCTGACCCTCTTGAATCAGCGTTACTTCACCACTCTCACAAATCTGCATCCGTGTTTTCACTGATGATTCACTGTAATAATGCTCACAAGATCCATTACGTGCACTATCGATACGTGAAAATATAGTAATTGAACCCGCAACCATTAACCCACCCGGTGACGCAAAAGTCAGCGTACTACCCGACGTAGAAATGCGCATCTCTTCACTGATACCATTAGCCCATTTAATGGCACCATTCGCATTAATCGTTGGTTTTTGAGGGCCACCCTGAACACAACCGACAAGTAGTGCAGCACTAACCACTGCTAATATTTTAGTTTTCATTGTTACCGTTTCTTCTATTTCAAATTGGTTAAATGAGTGTTCATTGAATCGGCTCAATAAAAAGCGGCAAAACAATGCACTTATGATTAGCTACAAGCAAGAAGTGTTCCATTTAGCTATATCATGAAATGGGACTGCATAATTGCGATAACACTCGTAAAAAAGCGCCAATTCCATATTAGAATCAGCGCCTTATAATATTAACTTCTTATCTGTTATTTATACAGGCACATCTTGCCATAAGAATTCAGCCACCTCGGTATCAGGATCGTAGTCAATAGCGGCAATCGCTGACGTTCTAAACATGGGAGGTTGTATACCCGCAACGATATCTGCCGTTAGGTATCCGACAAGAGGAAGATGAGATATCAACATCACGGTTTCAGGCCGTTCGATAGCAATCAATGCTTTAAGATAAGCAGCAACATCTTCTGAATCACCATAAGGGGTAATGTTATCAGCCGTTATGACTTTTTTCGCTTCAGGTAATTCTGCGGTCATCACTTGCCACGTTTGCTGTGCACGCAGGTATGGGCTAACCCAAACAAGATCGAGATTACCCTCTAAATGCGTCGCTAACTGGCTTGCTACCTGCTTAGATTGCTGCTCGCCTCGAATCGTTAGAGGGCGTTCAGCATCACTTGGTGCAAAGTTTTGAGCTTCACCATGCCGCATGATAAAAATTCGCATGTGTATTCTTATCCAATCATGAATATCTAACGCTATGCTAGCAACTTCAGGCAAAACAGCATAGCCATTCGAGCAATTCTATTGCCATTCCGTGACAGTGGGATCACTCCCCATATTGACTACTGCCACCATAGTAACTATTCACTTTCTTTCTTCTCTTTATACTCAATAATTAGATAGATTGATCACTGCTCTAACAAGCATGCCTTTTATTTCATCACTTTTTATCGATTCAGCTGATTTAACATATAGATAAATAAGATAATTAGGCGTATTTCCAATTTGCCAGCTTGCTGTATGAGGGTCATAATTACTTCATTCCCTTTGAAAAAGGTTCTTCCTGTGCACATTAGCCCCAACGACCATAAGCAGTACCGCTATTTGACCTTAGCTAATGAGCTCAAGGTACTTTTAGTGCACGATGCAGATGCACCACGCTCAGCGGCAGCGTTATCTGTTCAGATAGGTCACTTTGATGATCCTGATGATAGACAAGGGATGGCACATTTTCTCGAGCACATGCTGTTTTTAGGGACCGAAAAGTACCCTCGTGTCGGTGAATTTCAAACATTCATAAACCGGAGTGGCGGCAGCAATAATGCTTGGACTGGCACAGAAAATACGACATTTTTCTTTGAAGTTAGTCCCCATGTTTTTGAAGAAGGATTAGATCGCTTTGGTCAATTTTTCACTGCGCCATTATTTAATGAAGAAGCCGTCGACAAAGAACGGCAAGCCGTTGATTCTGAATATAAGTTAAAACTAAACGATGACGTACGACGCCTTTATCAAGTACATAAAGAAACCATTAATCCCAGCCACCCTTTCACTAAGTTTTCTGTAGGTGACTTAACCACGCTGGATGATCGAAATAATACGTCGATCCGAGATGACCTATTACATTTTTATCAAACGCATTATTCAGCAAACCGAATGGGTTTAGTGCTGTTAGGCTCCCAGTCGTTAGATGAGTTAGAAGCATATGCTCACGACTTTTTCAGCCATATCAATAACACGGGATTGGCCAAGCCTGATATACCGGTACCACTGGTAACCGAAAAAGAAGCAAAACAATTTATTCAGATTGAGCCGATAAAAGATATTCGTAAACTAACACTATCTTTTACCATGCCATCAGTCGATGCCTACTATCAGCAAAAACCTTTGTCATACATCGCCCATATGTTGGGTAATGAAGGCACTGGCAGCTTGATGTCCGTCTTAAAAAGTCGGGAATTGATTAATACTTTATCTGCCGGTGGTGGTGTCAATGGCAGTAATTTTCGCGAATTTACCATCAGCTTAAACTTAACACTCAAAGGTCTTGAGCATACCGATGATATTGTTAAGTCTGTCTTCCAATACATTGCATTAATACAACAACAAGGCATGGAAGAGTGGCGTTATGAAGAAAAAAAATCGGTTTTAGAATTGGCATTCCGTTATCAAGAAAAAAGTCGCCCACTTGATACCGTAAGCTATTTAGTCATGAACTTACTGCATTATGCTCCGGATGATGTCATCTACGGTGATTACATGATGGCAGGCTATAATGAACCATTAATTCGCGATCTACTTGCCTACTTGCGCCCAGAAAACATGCGATTAGTGTTAGCAGCCCAAGGTCAACATTACGATCAAACGGCACAATGGTATGCCACGCCCTATTCCGTAACACCGTTCACAGACAAACAATTAACTGACTGGACGAATATTACTCTCGATCCTGAGCACCTTTTGTCAGAGAAAAACCCGTACCTTTGTGAGCGCCTTACCCCTCATGAACTTGCACCTGAATCAGAATTACCGCCACAATTAATTCAAGACTTACCCGGTTTCCGTCTTTGGTATAAGCAAGAGCATGATTTTCGTGTACCGAAAGGGGTTATTTACGTTGCTATCGATAGCCCTCACGCAGTTAACTCTCCTCGTAACATTGTCAAAACACGCTTATGTGTAGAGATGCTACTCGAGGCGATAAACGAAAAAGCCTACCCCGCTGAAATTGCGGGTATGTCATATAATCTATACGCACATCAAGGTGGTGTAACACTGCAACTATCTGGCTTTAGTGAAAAACAACCCTTATTAATGAAGTTAATATTAGAATGTTTTGCCAGCCGTACATTTGATGAAAATCGTTTTAATAATATCAAAGCGCAAATGTTACGTAACTGGCGTAATGCGGCAGAAGATAAACCTATCTCGCAGCTTTTTAATGAGCTTACAGGCTTACTTCAACCCAACAACCCGCCTTACCCGGTATTGATTGAAGCGCTTGAGTCTATCGATGTTGATGAGCTTCCAGTTTTTGTTGAATCAATGTTTGCAGAGCTGCACATTGATACCTTTGTTTACGGAAATTGGTTAAAAGAAGACACGCTACAATTAGCTGAAATACTCAAAGATGCATTCCGTGTTACCGACCAGCTTTATGGCGAGTCTCAGCGCCCACTGGTTCAGCTTAATAAGTCAGGTACGTTAAATTACGAAATCAATGGCAAGCATGCCGATTCTGCTATTTTAATGTATTACCAGTCGCGCGAAGTTTCCCCACGAAAAATAGCGGTATACACGTTAGCCAATCATTTAATGTCGACCACCTTTTTTCATGAATTAAGAACGAAGCAGCAATTAGGTTATATGGTTGGTACAGCCAATTTACCCCTAAATCGCCACCCCGGATTAATTTTATATATCCAGTCCCCGGTTGCTGGGCCATTGCTGTTATCTGAAGCTATTGACGATTTTACCAATGCCTTCTCGCTCGTATTATTAGAGCTCAATGAAGAACAATGGCAAGCAAGTAAACAAGGATTAATCGCACAAATTTCAGAGCCTGATACTAACCTTCGTAGCCGTGCTCAGCGTTTTTGGGTCAGTATTGGTAATAAGGACGAAACATTTAGCCAGCGTAAAAAAGTGATTGAAGCACTCAAGAACCTAAACCGTGCCGATATGGTCCGATTTATCGTCGAGATTGTAAAACCACGTACCGCAAACCGTTTAGTGATGCATTACCAAGGCCAAGCACATCAAAACTTTCAACCTTTGGATATAGGCCAACCAATTGAATCGATAACTGAATTCCAACAGAACGCGCGTTAAAACAGCCTACTTTTACAGCCTTCACTGCGGCCTTTATGACGTAATGAAGGCTGCTAAATAAATCTAAACCCCACCTTTATTTACGTATTGTCTTTACTAATCAGTTTTATTCATTAGCCAGCGTTCATAAAAAAGGTCTGCCGTTATAAGAAACAAGGCAGACCTTTTACATCCACATTTTAAATAACAAAGTGGCGCATATTCAGACAATACAGATGCTATGAATAGAAAGATTGCTCTTCATTTGCCATCGCAACCAACCTGTCACACGGCGTAAAACGTCCACCGTATTTGTCAGTATGATCCTTCAGCATTTCTACCACCCTTTTAGCCCCTAACGTATCCATATAACGGAATGGACCGCCAAGAAATGGTGGGAAACCGATGCCGAAGATTGCGCCAATATCACCATCTCGTGCTGATTTAATAACCCCCTCATCAAGGCATCGTGCCGCTTCATTCAACATCATTAATGTACAACGAAGCGCAATATCTTGCCCTGCGGCTTTTTGATCTGGTTCTAAAGAAAGCAGTTTATAAACACTCTTATCAACTTCTTTCTTCTTCGTATTGTATAAGTAGAACCCTTTGCCGCTCTTGCGCCCCTTACGATCATCACTCAGTAATAGATCGAATACATCCGGCGCTTTAAATCGTTCGCCTAATTCAGCCAATAATATCGGACTGATCTTCGCACCAATATCGACACCGACTTCATCGAGCAAGGTTATTGGCCCTACAGGGAAACCGAAATCCAATAACGAACGATCGATATGTTCGATTGGCTCACCACTTAATAGCACGGCAGCGGCTTCATTCATGTATGGCGCTAGAATACGGTTCACATAAAAACCCGCCTTATCAGCAACAACTATCGGAGTTTTACCCTGCTTCTTCGCTAAAGCGACGACTGTAGCGATGGTCTGCTCAGAGGTCGCACTACCATTTTCAGTGCCTTGATGTGGAATAACTTCAACCAAGGGCATTTTTTCTACCGGGCTGAAATAGTGTAAGCCAACCACATTTTCAGGACGCTCTGCTGCAGCTGCGATTTGATGAATAGGCAATGACGATGTGTTACTCGCAAAAATCGTATCATCCGATGTTTGCTGCTCAATGTCTTTTACCATTTGGTGCTTTAGATTAATGTCTTCAAAAACGGCTTCTATCACCACATCGACATTCGTAAACCCAGTAAATGTTGTCCCCCCCGTAATACTGAACATTTTATTTTGTAGTTCAGCCTTACTAATAATTCTGCGTTTACGCTGCTTATCGAGTAACTTGAAGTTATAAACAAGGGCATTTTTAATACCATCATTTGATATGTCTTTAATTCGAACAGGATAGTCGGCTTTCGTTGCCGTTACATGGCTGATACCGCCCCCCATCAAACCACCACCCAGCACACCAACCTTCTTGATTGTTGCAGGATCAGCATTAGAACCTGATTCTTTTTTCATGGCTGTTGTAGCGAAGAATATGCTGCGTAATGCGGCAGATTCAGACGTCATCACCAGTTCACCAAAGCACTTCGCTTCTTGCTCTAAGCCTTTCTTCATCCCATGTTGCAGACCATATTTGATTACGTCTAATATGGCGTCTGCGGCGGGGTAATTACCACGGGTCTTTTCATGTGTTTTTTTCGCAGCTTGATCAAAGACAACAGAACGACCCAGAGCATTGCCTCCCATTGCCCACTCTTGGAACGAGCCCTTGCGTTTTGGCTTACTTTTCAGAGCTTGTTTTTCAGCTATATCAAGCAAGATACTTAATGGTACCGCTTCTTCAACAATACCCAGCTTTTTCGCTTTCTTTGCACGTAGTTGCTTGCCCGTTAGAATCATATCTAACGCATTAGCCACACCAATTAAACGCGGTAAACGCTGCGTGCCACCAGAGCCAGGTAGCAAACCTAATTGTACTTCTGGTAGGCCTAAGCGTGTTTTATCATCATCACTACATACTCGACTATGGCAGGCTAAAGCGAGCTCTAAGCCACCGCCTAAACATGGGCCATGAATGGCAGCGACTACATGAAACGGTAATGCTTCTAATTGACCAAACAGCTCTTGCCCTTTTGCGGCTAATTGCTGTGCTTCGTCTGCCGTTTGGCATGCAGCCAGCATGCGAATATCAGCACCAGCAATGAAATTATCAGGCTTGCCGGAATATACCACCATGCCTTTAACGTCTTTCTTTTCTTTCAACTGTGCAAGAACATCTGTTACTTGATCAACAAATGCTGACTGCAACGTGTTCATTTTTTCGTTGGGTACATCAATTTTCAACCAAGCAACGCCATTATCGCCAAACGTTAACGAGAAAGCGGAAGGTTGTGAATTTGCAGATTCATGCTGTGTCATTATTCTGCCTCCAAAATCATTGCTGCACCTAGTCCACCAGCAGCACAAGCGGTATTCAACGCAAAACCACCGCCACGACGTTGAAGCTCTCGCAGTGTTTGCGTAATCATTCGTGCACCTGTTGCAGCAAATGGGTGGCCATATGCTAACGAACCGCCAAGCACGTTGAATTTATCCATATCAATTTCACCAATCGCTTGGCTACGGCCTAGCTTCTCTTCTGCAAATTTCTTTGATCCGAACATTTTCACATTCGCTAGCGTTTGAGCCGCAAATGCTTCATGCATATCAATTAATGTAAGATCTGACAAACTGATACCAGCACGGTCTAAAGCCATTGGCGTCGCATAAGATGGCCCCATCAGCATGTCTTGTTCTACACCAATCGCTGAAAATGCATAAGAACGGATATAACCCAATGGTTTAAGACCCAGCTCTTTTGCTCGACCTTCACGCATTAATAAAATAGCCGCAGCACCATCGGTTAATGGCGTACTGTTTGCCGCTGTCACAGTGCCAAATTTACGATCAAACGCCGGACGTAACTTGGCATAAGATTCTAAGGTTGAATCTTCACGAATGTTATTATCTTTATCAATCCACTGCCCGTACGGTTCAGGGAAAGCTGTCATCACTTCGCCACGAATTAAACCATCTTTCCACGCTTTAGCCGCTAAAGTGTGCGAACGGTACGCCAATGCATCTTGTTCTTGGCGAGTAATACCGTGACTTTTTGCCATTTGCTCAGCCGTTTGCCCCATGCTAATACCCGTTGAATACTCAGCAACAGCGGGTGGTACAGGCATAAGATCTTTAACACTTAATGTACTCAGCAGTTTTAAACGCTTGCTCATTGTTCGCGCTTTACTCAACGCTAATAATGTTGCGGCTAGCTTTTTTGATACACCAATTGGTAATACTGACGATGAATCAGCACCACCAGCAATACCGATATCAATAGTGCCAGAGATAATACTTTCCGCCACATTCGCTGCCGCTTGAAAACTAGTTGCACAGGCGCGACTAACACTATAAGCATCTGTGCCAATGTGCATGCCCGTACCCAGCACAATTTCTCGTGCAATATTCGGCGCTTCAGGCATTTGAACCACTTGCCCAAAGACAACTTGTTCAATTAATTTAGGGTCAAAATCGAGCTCTTGGAGCATCTCATTGACAACCATTTTCCCCATATCGAGTGCAGGCACGCCATTAAAGGCAGTAGCCTGACGAGCAAACGGGGTACGTAATCCACTTACAACGGCGATGCGCTCACCCTGACGAGTGGTGAGGTTTTGGAGACGTGTCATCGCTACTCCTTATTAATGTTAGCTGCCAGTTTAAAACTGCCAGTATTGGCATGCAGAACACTGCATGTTCGATTTAGAGGTCAGACCACGCTAATTGTAATCAAATTGTTATTAATTTCAAACAAATGTTTTATTTTTGTGGAGTAGAGACACTAAATATGGATGATTTATAAGATAAAACCCAAATCACCCCCTAAAAACATATAAGATATGAATATTAGTTAAGACAAAGAGATAACAAAGAGATAAGTCAGTACGAAGAAAACCGATATACTGTGCAGGAATGGTTTGAGGGGAACTAAAGTAAGCTGGTCCAAGTTAACCTCCTATACTTTTCTTTAGACAAAAAAAACCATACCCTAAGGTATGGTCACTATTGCATAGACAGTTAAAAACCATCTAATCTAAGTATTAAGTCAATTAACATAAAGCCAATTGCAAATCAGGATAAACCTGATAAGAGAAAGTAAAGTCAGCCTTCAAAAGGAAGTTGTCATCTTGCTCAACAGACGATGAACACAGAATGTAATACTGTTCCACAGAAACTACATTCGTACTCATCATCAGATGACAGGGACTACTATATCTTCCCGCTGAAGTCAGAGTTTGAACCAGATCAATTTTATGGCTGATTATTCATTTATTCGTGCATCCGATGAAAAAAAACGAACAATAATCGCGATGTCGACACCAAATTAACGGGCAAATTCATGATTAAACAATTTTTCCGTAAGAAAACGCCAAATGCCACGGTCTCTGTAGATATGAATAAACAAAGACGTTATGAAGCCCTTGTCAGGGCGTGGCATCGAGACTTATACCGTTATGCATATTGGTTATGCCATGATCCCCATATAGCAGAGGATCTGGTGCAAGAAACATGCTTAAGGGCTTGGCGTTCTTTAGATAGCCTACAAGATGACAAAGCAGCCAAATCATGGTTGATTACAATTTTACGCCGAGAAAATGCACGGCGTTTTGAGCGAAAACAACTCGATCTTGTCAACATTGATGACTATGCCATTGCTGATACCCATCAACAGGGAACAGAAATGGAAATGGAACAACAGATGTTACACCGTCAAATTATGAAGCTCGCTTCTGAATATCGAGAGCCTCTCGTGTTACAAGTAATGGCTGGTTTTAATGGTGATGAAATTGCAGAAATATTGGGGTTAAACCGAAATACGGTAATGACACGTTTATTTCGCGCGAGAAATCAGTTAAAAGACCAAATAGAAAAGCAATCTGAGCGGAGGGATCACCACAATGGACGATCTTGAATTCCGTCGTCGAATTTTGGCTGATCCAAACGATAACAGCCCAGATTTGTCGGCAGCCAGAAATGAATCGATAGTCAATCGAAAGTTATACGATGAGCTATTGCAATTAGATGCCCAGCTAGAAAAAGCCATGAAGGTCGATGTGCCCGATGACTTAGCCGATCGCATTCTATTTCATCAATCTGGGCAACCTAACGAAAAACCAAAAAGTAATCGTTTCCATATGGCTATTGCGGCATCCATTGCGTTAGCTGTCGGCATAATGATCGGTCAGTTTAATCACTTTGCACTGCCTTCTGCACAAGCTGAGGGCATTGGACAGATTGCGCTACAACATGTCCACACCGAAGCGCCTTTTGTTAATACTGTTGATGAGTCTGTTAGCTTGCAGCAAGTGAATGCGAAATTGTTACCCTTTGGTCCAAGCTTACGTGATTTGCCCGGACATGTTTCCTATGTAAACCACTGCGGGTTTGGTGACAAAAATGCGTTGCACATGGTGATGGATACACCACAAGGTAAAGTCACGATTTTCATCGTACCTGAAGTAAGCAAAACCATGACGTCATTTAACGACAAGCAAATGGATGGCATTGTAATGCCGATTAAAAATGCGAGCTTAATTGTGGTCGGTGAAAAAGGACAAGACGTTATGCCTATTATTAAAAGCATCGAATCAGATTTATACTGGCAAATTTAACCATCTAGTCAGCCAAATGTAACTTCAAACGTTATACTGCTTAAAAGCCATCATTATTAAAAATAATGATGGCTTTTTTATTCTCATCAGTCATATCACAAGTATTTATGTTACACCTGTTGCATATTTGGCGATTGCTCATCCACCACTCCACTCAATTTCTGTACAATCTTCCTCGTTAAGCATTAACTTATCTATAACAATCAACAAACTAACAACTGGTCAGATTTGATAGATAAGCTAACACTCTTACAATCATCCGCGATCTATCAATATAGATAGACATGCAGTGTAAATGATTAGGAATAATAATAAATATGAACAAGAAGCGTCTGTTTACTAAAACGATGATTGCTGCAGCAATCACACTAACATCTCAGCAAGCACTTTCTGCTGGTTTCCAACTTAACGCACAATCAGCAACTGGCCTTGGTCGCGCATTTGCTGGTGACTCCGTTATTGCTGATAACGCATCAGTAATGTCACGTAACGCCGCGGCAATGTCTTTATTTGATGCACCAGCAATTTCGTTAGGTCTTAATGCGATCGATTCTGATATCGATGTAAAGAACGCTAAATATGCTGGACAAAATCTAAATGACCAGCAAATCGGTGACATATCATACGTACCAAACATTTATTATATCCACCCTATTAATGATAAATGGGCTGTAGGTGCGGGTGTCTACTCTAACTTTGGCACAAAAACTGAATTCAGCAGCAACTATGCGGCCAATGAATACGGTGGTCTAACTGACGTTAAAAGTATTAACTTTGGTTTAAGCGCTTCATACCGCATCAACCAACAATGGAGTGTCGGAGCTGGTTTAGACATCGTCTATGGTGAAGGTAAACTTCAACGTACAACTCCACTGATTCCAAATGGAACAAGTTCTCAAACTAAACTTTTAGATGTTGATGCTAATGGTGTTGGTGTGGGTTGGAATGTGGGTACAGTCTTCGAGTTAGATGATCGTAACCGCTTTGGATTCTCTTACCGTTATAGTCCAGAACTAGAAACTGACGGTGATATGTATTACATCAAATCCAAAGACGGAAACCGAGACATTAGTGGTGATAAATTAAAAATTCCATTACCCGACATGGCTGAATTCTCTGGCTTCCACAAGCTAAATGATCTGTTCGCAGTTCACTACAGCGTACAGTGGATTGGCTGGAGCACATTCGACAAGTTAGCAACAACTGGTGGCGATACCCTCAACACTTATGAGTGGCAAGACGGTTGGCATTATGCATTAGGTGGCACTTACTACCTAAACAACGATTGGACACTACGTGCTGGTTACATGTACGACACCAGCGCACAAGATCAAAAAACATCGATTTCTGTACCAGATTCCGATCGTCAATGGTTCTCAGGTGGCTTTACTTATCACCTAGATGCCAAATCGAATATTGATTTTGGTCTAACCTACCTAATGGGTGAGGATGTTAAAGTTACAGAGTCAACAGGTTTAGCACCAATCACAGCTACAACTCGCGCAAACGCATTGCTATACGGTATTCAGTACAGCCGTTCGTTCTAATTTCAGCGAACATATAACTGACTATATTATTAAGGGAGCCTGAGGCTCCCTTTTTTATTATCAAATTAATGCCTTGTTTATAGGCACTAAAGGCATATTACTACCAAATAACAATCAATCACCTTTCACTTTCAGAGTACAGTTGAACGCTGAAACACGCCTTTACATACACACGTGTACGCTCAATTATCATCATTAAAAAATTATTGATGCTAATTTCATCGTATTATCACCATTAATTTTCGATAAATCAGCATAAACGTCCAATTAATGCGCTATAACGAATAAATAAATGAAGTATTTACTCTAAAGAGTATTATTCGCACATTAGAATTCAGCGAACAAAGCAGAACAATGAATAAGAATAAAATAACATTATCTTTAGCAGCAGCGTTAACACTGGGAATGAGCGCCAATACAATGGCTGCTGGTTTTCAACTTGCAGAATATTCAGCAACGGGCTTAGGCCGTGCGTTTGCTGGTGAAGCTGCAATGGCAGACAATGCTGGCGCGCAATTTCGCAACCCTGCAATGCTGACATACCTTGAGGGGACACAGTTCTCTATTGGGGCTATTTATGTTGACCCTAACATCGATGTTGAAGGTTCGGTAAACGGTACACAAACCAAAGCCAGCAATATTGCAAATTCAGCCGTTATTCCTAACTTCTACCTATCACACCAACTTAACGACAAAGTATTTTTAGGCTTAGCGTTCGGTACTAACTACGGTATGGAAACTGAATTGGCGGGTGATTACCAAGCAACGCAATTTGGTAATCAAGCTAAGGTTATGTCGATTGAAATCAACCCAAACATTGCTTACAAAATCAATGAGCAGTTTAGTGTTGGTGGTGGTATCCGTTACGTTATGGGAGAGGGTCACTTTGGTGCAGCTGCATCTTCTGACATGCCACTTGCTCCAGGAGTTACAGTACCTAAAGGCGCAGACCTGAAGTACATGGAAGGTGATGATACAGCATGGGGTTGGCAGGCGGGTGCCGCATGGCAAATCAATGAAAATAACCGCATTGGTTTCAACTACCGCTCTGAAGTTGAGTTGAACTTAACAGGTAGTGCTTCTGGAGCTATTTACGACCTCGAAGCACTAAAAAAAGGTAAAAAGCCAAGCGCAAGTTACGCGGGTAGCATGGCATTAACTTTACCTGCAACAGCAGAAATTGCGAGCTTTCACCAATTAACGAATAAGGTTGCGGTACACGCTAGTTTCAACTGGACAGATTGGAGCAGCTTCGACAAGTTGGAAGCTAAAATCCCATCGCTATATGGTAATGATCCTGATCTGATTAAAGAAGAAAACTGGGAAGACAACTACCGCTTAGCTGTGGGTACAACTTACCAATACACTAACAAGCTCGTGCTGCGCTCTGGTATTGCTTACGATACATCAGCAGTAAGTGATGAGCACCGCACACAAACTATTCCAGAAACTGACCGCCTATGGCTGAGTATGGGTGCTGGCTACAACTGGTCACAAAACCTAACACTTGATGCTAGCTTCACGTACATCTTTGCCAAAGATGCACCAATGAATGAAGTGGATCCAAGCCTTGGACAATTTAAAGGTGAAACCACAGGCAACGTATGGCTTGTTGGTGTACAAGCAAGCTACCGCTTCTAAAGCCCAGTAAACATCAATCTAAAAAGTTATTCATAAAAAAGCGACCTTTTCTATAGGTCGCTTTTTTAATCCATTAATATCTCTTCTCTTAGATACTAAAGCACTGGTACTTAAATTTAGTAATCGTCTATTTCATCTAAATAATCATCAAACAATTCTTCATTTTCAGGTTCATCAACAGGAACTTCACCGCCTGTCGCTCTGAAGTTTTTATGCTGGATATAAGCATCACGAGTAAATACATAAGGATCAGGGGAATCTTCTAGTAACGCCTCTTGCTTAACTAGCGCTGCACGATCTTCCATGCCTTCAAATGCCCACTTACCTAAACTCTGCCAAAACGTGAGTAAACTTAGTGGTAAATAAAGACCATCGGCAGCATCACCAACACCTTCACGTAAGGTAACGGGGCCATAAAACGGCACCATAAAATACGGTCCATTACCGACACCGTAGTAACCTAATGAATCACCAAAAGCACGATCGCTAGGAATGGTAATATCAGCGGCAGAAGCAATATCAATCAAGCCTGCAATACCAAATACGGTATTAATCCAGAAACGGTTGAAGTGGGTAACCGCATCTTCAGGATTTTGCATGATAAGGCTATTTATCATACTTGCTGGTTCATCAAGATTCGATAAAAAGTTAGCAATACCTAACCGAACAGGATTGGGCGTGTAATCAACATATGCCAATGAAATAGGCCGTGCTAAATATGGGTCAAGATAATCATAATTTAAATCCCACATTACACGGTTAAACCCTTCTAGTGGGTCATACACATCATTTACTGAATCGAACTCTTCAGCATTAATCTGTTCCGCAACATTCGTTGGTACTGTTTCTTTTTTCTGGTTTTCAGGCGTATCAGCACAGCCGACCAAGCTAGCTGAAAGCAAAACAGAAAAAATAATATTTTTAGTCAATTGGTTACTCATTGGTATAAAAAAGCAGACTGGACAATAATATCCAGCCTGCTTCATTTGTGCCAGTAATGTTATTGATATTGTTTATTTATTGTCACAATAGTAGAAGCACCTAACGATAAGACATCACTTTGACCGTACCAATCACCTTGCTTTGTCATAACATTTCCATCTGAATCAATTCGTGCCTTCACAATCATTTCAGATAAAGACGACATCTTACGCTCTGGTATCATACTGTCGTTATCATCTAGCGTTACCGTTACAGGGAACTGAGATGAAAGCGGTATACGACGAGCCGCAATTGGCATTGGTGCACCATCTGCAGAATGAACCGATAGAATAAGGAAGCCTTGCGCTGGTAATGAGACAGCAGGATCGAGTGCAACATTAACCGTTACACTATCAGCCGAAACATCAACCGCATTCACTTTATCAATACGAGCTTGTGCTCGCTCAATACTACGTGTCAGCATGTTTGCACGCGGGTCATTCTCACCTATGACATTTTTCATCATGGTCCAATACGACACTGCCTGCTGGTACTCATTTCGCTCAAAAGCATCGAAGGCAAGTAATGACAAAGCACGAACATCACTTGGATCACGTTGCACGACTGAACGTAGTATCTGACGTGCAAAATCACCTTGATTAGAATCACCAACCAACATCAGCGTTTGCGCGTAACCTACCTTGATTTCAGGGTTGCTAGGATCAAGCTTATAAGCACGGAGCATTGCACCTTGTGACGTTTCAGCATCACGGTTCGCCATACCAATACGGCCTAGTAATAGCCAACCAGTCGCATCATTTGGGTTATCGTGTAAACGAGTACGCAAAGCAAGTGTTAAGTCATCCATTTCTTGATCACTTAACGGTTCTGCATTCTGATCATCCATTAAACGCTTTGACAGTTCAGGTAAACGCGATACTGTCTCTTGCCAAGCTTCAACTTTATTCAAGCTGCCAACACTTAGGTACATACCGTAACAGATACCAACAAGCAAAATTAGACCTGGAAGCACCATTAATGGGCTAATTCCAACAACTTGTTGTTTCGCCTGCATAGGTACATCATCAAGTAGTGACTGTTGCAGTTCAGAAACCAGCTCGTCTTGATTAACTACCAAGCCTTCACTGTTTTCTTCCTCTAGTTCGCTAATGCGATCTTTAAAGAAAGCTTTGTTCAGTTCATCGCGGCTAGCTACATCATCTTGTTCTTTCCCTTTGTACATAGGAATGACAAAGATTGCGCCTGCAATTAAAACCAAAATAACTGTTACAATCCAAAACAGTGTCATGATTTCACCTTACCGTTTTTATTCTGAGGGTGTTGCTCCGCTTTTTCTTGCTGCTCCATCTCATTTAATAATTCTTTGAGACGTACTTCTTCATCTGCCGCTAGCTTAGTTTTTTTCTTCGCATCTTCAGTTTTACGAGAGCGAACAACTAGCACAGTGAAGCCAACAAGGATGAATAAGAAAGGTCCCATCCACAGAACTAAGGTAGATGCCATCAACGGTGGATCATATGTCACGAAGTTACCGTAACGGGCAATCATGTAGTCAATAACTTCTTGCTTACTCTTACCTTCTTCCAGCATTTCAAACACTTTTTGGCGCATATCCTGCGCCAATGTTGCGTTAGAATCGGCAATCGTATTGTTCTGACACTTAGGGCAACGAAGGGTTGCTGTTAGGTCTTGAAACGTTTTCTCTTCTTTAGCACTGTCAAACTTATAAACATCAATAGATGCAAAAGCAGGTAGTGCTGAAGTAACGATTAAGCCAAAAGCAAAAAACATGGCAATCACACGTTTCATCATCCTTTCGCTTCCTCTTGAAGTTCTTTAAACATTGGTTCTAATGTTTCAGCCCAGTTTCGCGGGTTGACATCACCAACATGACGATAACGAACAATACCCTTGGCATCGATAAGGAATGTTTCTGGTGCACCATATACACCTAAATCCATACCAAGCATACCGTTACCATCGAACAAGCTATGAATATAAGGGTTACCTAACTCATTAAGCCATTGAACTGCCTTAAGACGTTCGTCTTTGTAGTTCAAGCCAATAATTTTAACCCCTTGACCCGCCAACTCATTTAGGTATTTATGTTCGGCATAACAGGTAGGACACCACGTTGCCCATACATTCAGCAGTAGTGGCTCACCTTTAAAAATGTCTTGCTCGTAAAGTTTGCCCGCTTCTACCAAGTCTTCTAATTTAAAGTTTGGTACTGGCTTACCCACTAGCACTGATTCTAGTTTTGTCGGATCATCACCATCGGCATTACGCGTAAGTTGAACCATGAAAACAACAGCTAACGCTAAAAACAACGCCAAAGGTATAAATAAAATTTTCTTATTCATTTGTTACCTCTGTTTGCTTAGCTGTAGACACTGTTTTTTCACTCGCTTTTTTACGGAAACGGTAGCGTTTATCACTAATTGCAATTACACCACCAAGCCCCATTAACGCAGCACCAAACCAAATCCAATTAACAAACGGTTTGTAGTAAATACGCACAGCCCAAGCGTGATCATCCAGTTTTTCACCCATTGCAACATATAGGTCACGGGTAACACCACTATCAATAGCAGCTTCAGTCATCATTGACCCTGCAGTACTGTAAAAACGCTTTTCTGCATGCAATGTTGTTACCGACCTACCATTACGCGTAACAGTAAAGTCAGCAATGTAACCATCATAGTTTGGTCCATCTGCATCACGTAAGCCGTCAAAGTAGAAATCGTAACCCTGAACTTGTGTTGTTTCGCCAGGGGCTAAACGAACATCACGTTCTAGATCATAATTCGATACTAGCGTGATACCGATAATCGACACAGCTAGACCCATATGACCCAATATCATCGCCCAGTGGCTACGACCTAGTTTACCTAAACCTGTCATAAAGCTATGACGGTGGGTTGCACGTTGATATAGCTCAAAGCCATGCATTATTACGATCCAAATAGACATTGTTAAACCAAGTACAGCCATTGGTTCTAATGAATCAGTAAAAATTGCAATACATGCAAAAGCTAAAGGTAACGTTATTGCACCAGAAATCAGCATTGGTTTACGTACATTAGCGATCTCATCACGCTTCCAACGTACTAACGGACCGATACCTAAAATAAAGGCAAACGGAATCATTAACCATGTAAACAAGGTATTGAAGAAAGGCACACCTATCGAGACAGAACCTAAACCTATTTGCTTGTGAACTAACGGTAACAACGTACCGATAAGTACGACTAACAATGCAGCAACTAACAAGATGTTGTTGGAAAGCAATAAATTTTCACGGGAGAACAAACTGTAACTACCACGTGATTTAATCTTGCCACCACGTAATGCGTACAGTAGTAATGAACCACCAATAACAACGATTAAGAAGCCTAGAATAAACATGCCACGAGCCGGATCTGACGCAAATGCGTGAACCGACACTAAAACACCAGAACGAACTAAGAACGTACCTAACAAGCTTAATGAAAAAGCTGAAATAGCTAATAAAACTGTCCACGCTTTAAACGTGCCACGCTTCTCGGTAACCGCTAATGAGTGCATTAACGCAGTACCTGCCAACCAAGGCATGAAAGAAGCATTTTCTACTGGATCCCAGAACCACCAGCCACCCCAGCCAAGTTCATAATAAGCCCACCATGAACCTAGTGCGATACCTACTGTTAAAAATGACCATGCCGCAATTGTCCAAGGACGAGACCAACGAGCCCATGCAGTATCAAGACGACCTGTCATTAATGAAGCAATAGCAAAAGAGAAAGCAACAGAGAAACCCACGTAACCCATGTAAAGCATAGGTGGGTGAATAATCAAACCAGGGTCTTGTAGAAGAGGATTAAGATCGCGACCATCTACAGGAAAATAAGGCAGTAGACGTAAAAATGGATTAGAGGTAACAATGATAAACAGTAGGAAACCCACTGAAATCATACCCATAACTGCCAAAACACGCGCTACAGACTCGAGAGGCATGTCGCGGCTAAAGCGCGCAACAGCTGCTGCCCAACCAGCTTGAATCAATACCCATAATAGAAGGGAACCTTCATGTCCTCCCCATACGGCCGTAACTCGGTAATACCAAGGTAATAAGCTGTTTGAATTACTCGCGACATACGTCACCGTAAAATCATTCGTATAGAAAGACCAGCACAAGGCAAAAAACGACAATACAAGCATGCCGAAAGCGCCGTATGACAACGGTCGTGCCATACGCATCATTGGCTGATTACCAATAGAGGCACCATACAATGGATAGATGCTGGCCAAGGCTGATAGCCCCAACGCAACAATAAGGGCAAATTGCCCTATTTCAGGAATCATTGAACACTACCTTGTTTTTGTTCATCTGAGTATTGAAGAGGTTCATGCGTCTTCTTCATCGCTTCAGCAATTTCAGGTGGCATATATTCTTCATCGTGTTTTGCCAACACTTCATGCGCTTCAATCGTTGTTGGGTTAACCAACACGCCTTGAGCAACAATACCCTGCCCTTCACGGAATAGGTCAGGCAAAATACCGTTATAGGTAATCGTGACAGCAGGACCGACATCAGCAACATCAAATGTAACGATTAATGATTGTGGGTCACGCTTTACAGACCCTTCAACCACCATACCGCCAATTCGTAATCGTTGCCCTACCTCAGGTTTAGTTCCGTCAGGTTTACCCTGGACTAACTCTGTTGGTGTATAAAACAAATCCATATTTTGGCTTAATGCATATAGCATTAGACCAATTGTTGCGCCGAGGCCAAAGACAAGCGCTACAGCTAATGTCAGGCGCTTTTTACGTCTCGGATTCATAGTGTGTTCTCCAATTTTTTAGCTTCTTCAATTCGTTGCTCTCGAGCCATTTTATTATGTATATCCGCCAGTAGGCGCTTTCTTCTATTTAGGCTCGACAATAAAATCCATAGTAATGCGATAGTCGAAATTCCGTATGCACCCCATACATATGATGCATACCCTCCCATCGCTAAAAAGTCACTGAATGATTCAAAATGCATCTTGGCCTCACTTCACTAAGTTACGTACCCAAGGTCGATGACTTTCACGGGCAATTATTTCATTACGAAGACGTACTAACGTCACAGCACCAAAGAAACATCCGAAACCAATCACATTGATCAGTAAAGGCCAGAGCATGCTGGAATCCATTGATGGCTTTTCAAATTTGCTAATAGTTGCACCTTGATGTAGCGTATTCCACCACTCAACCGAGTAGTGAATAATCGGTAGGTTAATCACACCAACAATCGCTAAAATACCCGCCGCTTTTGCCGCAGTTTTTTGATCATCAAACGCACTATAAAGTGCAATAACACCAAGATATAAGAAAAGAAGAATAAGTTCTGATGTTAAACGCGCATCCCATACCCACCAAGCTCCCCACATAGGCTTCCCCCAGATAGCGCCGGTTAGTAAGGCTATAAAGGTAAAAACAGCGCCAATCGGTGCCATGGCAGCAGCAGCCATATCAGACATTCTCACTTGCCATACAAGACCAATAAATGCAGCAATGGCCATTGATAAATATGCCCCCATCGACAACATTGCGGCAGGTACATGCAAATAGATGATACGGAAGCTATCACCTTGTTGATAATCAGTAGGTGCGAACATTAACCCCCATATAGATCCTACAATCAGGGAGGAAAAGGCAATAATAGAAAACCATGGTAATAGCTTGCCGCATAAGCGGTAGCAATTTTCAGCTTTAGCGTAGGGATGTAACCACTTCCACATAAGTCCACTCTATTCAGTTTATAGTTGTAAGTACGTTGCAAATCTAAATGCATCTTTCATGCTAGGGATTAAAAGATAAATACCTCTGTTTGGTTATTTACACTTCTGATTCACCATTCATTGTCTTTGCTCAATAAATGGTTCTCCCTCATAAATTCAATATTCGTTAATTCACACTTATACGTAAAGATGCCGCCACAGCGAAAGGAGATAAGGTTGCCGAACCAATCAGCATTGCTCCCATTAGCGCAAGTTGCCCGTTATATGCCATACCTAAACTTGCCGCTTCAATCGCTGAGGTTGCAAAAATAAGCACAGGTATATACAACGGCAAGATAAGCAGGCTCAGTAAAACGCCACCTTTTCTCAAACCAACTGTTAGTGCTACACCAATGGCACCTAAAAAGCTCAATGTAGGGGTACCGATAAGTAATGTCAGTACGACCGCTTTCCAAGTTACCCAATCTAACGACAATAAAATCGCTAACAGCGGGCTAATAATCAACAACGGCACACCCGTTAACAACCAATGCGCGATCATTTTCGCTAACGCTAATGCAGGTAAAGGTGTAGGCATTAGCAACATTTGCTCTAGCGAACCGTCGACAAAATCATCACGAAATAAACGCTCTAGCGATAACAATGCAGCCAGTAACGCAGCGACCCATACTATGCCAGGCGCAATACGCGCTAATAAATTTGGCTCTGGACCAACGCTTAACGGAAATAACGTAATCACGATGATGAAGAACCACAGTGGATTAAAAACGTCTGCTTGACGTCGAAACGCGATGAGTAATTCACGTCGCACCACTTGAGTAATAGCTTTTATCATCCTTGTTACTGCCCTAGCTTGATTTTTCGTAAATGGTTGCTGTCTGCAAACATGTCTTGGTGTGTAGTGAGTAAAACAATACCCCCTCGTTCCACATGAGAGAGAAACAGGCTTTCTAACACTTTTACACCTTGCTTATCAATGGCAGTAAGAGGTTCATCAAGAATCCATAATTTATGGTTGCTAATCCATAACCTTGCGAGTGCAACACGCCGTTGTTGCCCTGCAGATAATTGTCCAGCAAGTACATCTTCACGCCCAGCAAGACCGACTTGTGCTAGCGCTTGCCATAAGCTTTTATCACCAAGCACGGGGGGATTTCCACTCATGTCTTGGTCAATACTTTCATTATGCATGGCTTGAAAGAATGCTAAATTTTCGTAAGCTGTCAGCTCTCGCTTCACACCTGTTTGGTGTCCTAAAAACAACAAGTCTTGATAATAATCTTCACGAGCAGACTCAATACCTTCACTTTTCCAGCATACCTGCCCACTATCAGCACGCCCTAAACCAGCAATAATTCTTAATAATGTGGTTTTACCAGCACCGTTGTGGCCTTCTATCTGGATTAGCTCTCCAGAAGAAATTGTAAAACTCAAATCATCAAACAGTACACGCTCATCGCGAACACAACTTAGTTTTTCTACTGACAGCATATGAAATGATGCATCCTAAGTGACACAATTAATCCCGCATATTACCACATTGGCCTTCATTTTTGTTAGACGCTACGTTGCATAGATTTCGGATAAACCTAAGTAAATGTGATGTGGATACGCATCTTTCACATCACAACTATCCCTTATCGTAAAAAACGCCAATAAAGATAGACAACAACAACCTAAAAAAGTGCAATCTTATACGTTTTTTTTGACAAATCTCAATCGGTTAACGTTACTGCAATATGTAATTTGAATAACAACAGCTTTCACCAATTCAAATGTAAAACCGACAAGAAACATTTCTTTACACTTACCTACAAAAATTGCAAATTAAGGAGGTCACTACTGGATACTAATGCGTCTTTTTTATATTTATAAATTCGCTAAAGCGTTCAGCGCCATAATAAAGTCCTATTAAAATATTAGCGTAAAATCAATTTATTTGGACACAAAGCAAGAAAGTCCTAAAAATAATAATTCAGAGACTCATCTGTTTCTTACTTGAGTTCGATACTTACTCTATCGCTATAAACGAAAAAACCCCTCCCAAGAGGGAGAGGTTTTAATTATTCATATCACATTAACGTTCATTATCAATGAGCCATTGATGCGATTATCTACGCCTTGGTGGTGCTATTTTCTGCTGAAGTCGAAGCAATAATTCTGCTTCCGCTTTAGGTAAATCACACTCTTGCATGAGCTCATTAACGTCAGCACCCAACTCAACCATTTTACTGGCTCGGCTATAGAGCTTACCTTCAGGATCTTGCATCGCCATCTCACCTTGTCGATCTGAAAGATCTTCAAGCTGCTGTGCCATATCTGCCATCTTTTGGCTCATGCCCATCGTACCTGCGCGCAATTCGTTAAATTGTTTAGCAAAGCTTTCTTGCTGTTGACGGGCATTTTTTAGCACAACTTCAATCGCTGAAAATTTCATTTCTAACGCTTGGCGAGCTGCGCGTTCTCTCCGAACCATAACAATCGCAAAAATGATTGTAATCAGCGAAAACGCAACGGGTAACCAAGGCATGATCTGGCTAAACATTATAAGTAAGCCATCTCATCCCATTCGTCATCTGATAATAATTTATTCAGATCAACGAGAATAAGTAGCTCTCCATCACGGTTGCTTACACCTTGAATGAATTTCGAGCTCTCTTCTGTACCAACACTTGGCGTAGTATCAATTTCAGAACTACGTAAATAAACAACTTCCGCTACACTATCGACTAAAATACCAATCACTTGCTTGTCAGCTTCAATAATTACAATACGGGTATTATCAGAAATTTCACCCGGCATTAAACCAAAGCGAGAACGCGTGTCGATCACTGTGACAACATTACCACGTAAATTAATAATTCCTATCACATAATCAGGTGCACCGGGTACAGGCGCAATTTCTGAATAACGTAATACTTCACGTACCTGCATTACATTAATACCATAGGTTTCTGATTCCAACTGGAAAGTAACCCACTGTAAAACTTCATCGGTGCCGTCTTCTTTTTGGATCTCGGCTACGCTAACCTGCGACATACTGTTTCCTTTTAGTCTCACGCTCATACAATACTTTTAACATCTAACCCCTCATTTAACATCGAGATGAGAGCATTAACATGAATTAGAGCACACATTTTTTCTTTAACCATACCGGCAAGCCAAGGGCGTTTTCCCGCCTTCTCCCTCCACCGAACACTTTGTGAAGTCAGTACTTCAGTTCCATGGAGCTTATCACAAGCCAAACCCCATTTACTGTCACCTAACATCACGATATAACTAAAATCATCTTTATAATCGTCATTTTGTAGTTTGTCTGCCATCACCCAGCGAGCAGTATCAACCACATCGAATTGCTGCTCTTTGCTGGTAAGCAAGCCAAGATACCAAGCTGGCCGCCCCATTAGACGGTTTAAATCCATCATTTGGTGGATACCACCAAGCTCTGTCAATGCCACCGCAAAGGTAACACCACAGACTTCAAAAAATAACGCTTGAAAATCTTGTTCTTTATCTAAGTGATGCCATTGCTCTGGTGGTTGCTCACCTCCTGCTTCCACTTGAACAGCAACATCTGTATCTGTATCTGTTTTTTCAGATATTGATTCACTCGTGACGATGTCAATATCATCAGAGGTAGCACATTGCGTATCTTGTTGTGTCACCGTCAGTGATTCTGCGTCGATCTCTGCGGTACTGGCACACTCTGTTTCTGTTTCTATTTCAACCTCAGTCTCAGAGTCTGTCGATATCGATGTCATTTGACTTAACAATCGCTGAACACTACCCAACTCAGCAAAATGTTCGTCACACGATGCCTCTGTTTCAAAAGCACGAGGTGATTCAGGTAATACCTGTTCACTAAGACTTGCAGGTTGTGCTCTTACTGTGAGCACTGGCTCTGGTTTTGATGCAGATGTCCAGTCTAGCCCTTGATGTGCTTTTATCGACCTGCGATCTACATCGGCTAAAATAGGTTGCTCAGCTAAAACAGAAGATGCTGACTCTAATTGAGTACCAGTATCGTTACCTCTTGATTCAGCCAATTGCTCAAAATCAAACGGAATACTGGTTTCATCAGAGACGACGTCATCTTCAACAACAGAAGGCTCTACCAGTAAATCATTAAAATAATCATCCAGCGCTTGTTCACTGGATAAACGACTTTTATCGTTCATCTTGATCCAACCGCTCTAAATAATTTAATAATGTTTTATACGCAAAAACACCACGACAATTACGCGCAAACAGTGACGGTGGCATATGCTTCATACTTGCATCACGAAACTTCGTATCTATCGGTACTGCTGATGCCCATATTTGATCAGGAAAGCGCATTTTTAATTCTTGTAATGTCTGCAATGAGGCGCGTGTACGTTTGTCGTACATCGTGGGTACAATGCTTACCTTAAAACCTGATGGACGTGACTTTTGCATAATCTGTAGTGTTCGCATCATACGTTCAAGCCCTTTCATGGCTAGAAATTCGGTTTGAACGGGGATCAAAATACGATCACTGGCCGCTAATGCATTCACCATCATGACCCCTAATACCGGAGGGCAATCAATCAAGACATAATCATAATCGTCGATTAGGCTATCCAGAGCTTTTTTAAGCACTAACCCCATACCACCACGGCTTCCCATTACGCGATCTAACGTCGCCAGAGACATATGAGCCGGTATAATATCAATATTTTCAAACGCTGTATTTAGAATCAAAGGCTGTACTGCGCTTCGAGTCACCTCCGGCAGCTGAAATAAATCGAAAAGACTTGCAGGCACAGAGTCTGAATCAAACTTTAAATATGTCGTCAACGAAGCATGCGGATCGGTGTCGACTAATAACACACGTTTTTTCCGCTCACTTAATAAACCAGCAAGAGTGACTGTCGTGGTCGTTTTACCGACACCACCCTTTTGATTCGCTATGCTCCAGATTTTCAAAGCCGACTCCTTACCGTCCAACTTCCACTAAAATACGTTCCGCAAAACGTTCTAATGGTAAATCTTCCGTTGAGATACCGGCTTTTGCAACAGCTTGCGGCATACCGTAAACCACACAACTTTCTTCATCTTGTGCCCAAACGGTTGAACCATGCGTTTTTAACATTCGCGCACCTTCACGCCCATCCGCCCCCATACCAGTAAGGATCATCGACAATACTTTATCGTTATAAACCTTAGCGGCAGAGCCAAATGTCACATCTACACACGGTTTATAGTTCATGCGTTCGCCGCCATCCAATATGCGAAGGCGGGCAGAACCAGGTCTACCTTCAAGCATCATTTGCTTGCCACCTGGTGCTAAATAAGCGACACCAGCACGCAATGTATCGCCGTCTTCTGCTTCTTTCACACTAATTTTGCTCAGGTTATTCAAACGAGCAGCAAATGCAGCAGTAAACGTTGCGGGCATGTGTTGAACTAACACGATTGGATACGGAAAGTTTGCAGGCAATTGCGTTAATATTTTTTGCAATGCAACAGGCCCTCCCGTCGACGTACCTATTGCCATCAATTGGTATTTCTTACCCGATGCTTTAAATCGCGCCATTGGCTTCGCAGCTACGGCAGAGTGCATCGTTTGTCGAGTCGTCGAAGTCGGCGTTACGCGAGCCGTTGTTGTTCGCGCTGCTGTAGTTAAAGCAGCTTCGCGAGTTAATGCCGCATTGACAGGTGCTGAATGTCGGCTAACAGGCACAACAGCGGGTGTCGTTCTTAGCGGACGGCGCATAAACATGCGTTTACGTGCTAACTCGCCGACACGCTTTTGCAACAGACTAATTGCTTCATCGCGATTGCGTGCAATATCTTCAAATTTCTTAGGCAAGAAGTCTAAAGCACCCGCATCTAATGCATCCAGTGTCGCCTTTGCCCCTTCCTGGGTTAGCGATGAAAACATTAGAATAGGCGTAGGCAGTACCTTCATTATTTCTCGAACCGCTGTAATGCCATCCATTACAGGCATTTCAATGTCCATGGTAATAACGTCTGGTTGCAGTTTCTGTACTAATTCAACAGCGTCTTTGCCATTAACCGCATTGCCGATCACCTCTAAACGAGGATCTGCATTAATAATTTCACTTACTCGGCGACGGAAAAAACTGGAATCGTCCACCACCAAAACTTTAACTGTCATGTAGTTATAATCCCGTATCTACCTGATCTTAATAGTTAGGGGCGTTGTCTTGCCCCTAACATTATAATAATGAGTGATCAGATTAATTAGTTGCCAGCGTAATGCTTTAATAAATTAGGCACATCAAGAATAAGTGCAATATGACCATCACTTGTAATGGTTGCACCTGCCATACCAGGCGTACCTTGAAGTAAATCATCAAGAGGCTTTATCACGACTTCTTCTTGACCAATTAACGTATCGACCACAAAGCCTACACGCTGGTGACCAACCTGCACAATAACAACATGGCCATGTACACGATCGCTCTTCACCGCTTCTCTACTACCCGACAACCAATCTTGGAGGTAAAACAGTGGAATCGCTTTATCACGCACAATGATGGTTAATTGCCCATCGACTTTATTCGTTTTACGCAGATCTAAATGGAAGATCTCATTCACACTCGCTAAAGGCAATGCAAAAGGTTGTTCAGAAACGCCAACCATCAAGGTCGGAAGTATGGCTAGAGTCAATGGAACTTTAATATCAATTCGGGTGCCTTTTCCTAAGGCGGAATCAATATAAATTGAACCATTTAATTGGTTAATCGCTGTTTTAACAACGTCCATACCCACACCACGACCCGAGATATCTGAAATCTCTTTTTTGGTCGAGAACCCCGGTGCAAAGATCAGGTTATAGGCTTCGTTATCTGATATTCGAGAGGCTGAATCGGCATCCATCACACCACGTTCGACTGCAATTGCACGTAATCTGTCTGCATCCATACCACCACCATCGTCTTCAATGGTCAGCAATATGTGATCACCTTCTTGAGAGGCTGATAGTAAGACAGTACCGACAAGAGGCTTACCTGTTTTTGCACGAACATCTGGCATTTCGATACCATGATCGACAGAGTTTCGCACCAAGTGAACCAATGGATCCGCTAGTGCTTCAACCAAATTTTTATCAAGATCGGTGTCTTCACCACGCATTTCCAACACGATGTCTTTCTTTAAGGTACGTGCTAAATCTCGCACGACGCGTGGGAATCGACCAAAGACTTTCTTGATTGGTTGCATGCGGGTTTTCATTACCGCACCTTGTAGATCTGCCGTGACTACATCAAGGTTAGCTACCGCTTTTGACATGTCTTCGTCATTATTGTTTAGCCCTAAACTGACCAAACGGTTTCTAACCAAAACAAGCTCACCCACCATATTCATAATGTTATCAAGCGTTGAGGTTTCTACACGCACAGTTGAATCGGCTTGGGCTTTCGGCTTCACTTTTTCAGGTATAACTTGCTGAGATTTACAATCAGCAACTGGCTGAGAAATCACCGCTTCAGCAACTACCTTTGCTGTAGGCATTACAGGTAATGGTTGAGTAACAGCTGGCGTATTACTTTCAGCTATCATTGTTTCAATAGATTTAGTAGCAGCTTCTAATTCTTCTTCTGACGGACCTTTACCACTACCATGTAATTCATCTAACAGACGTTCAAATTCATCATCTGACATTAAATCATCATCGCTAGCACCTACCTCTATTGGAGCTGCTGCAACGGGAATCGGCTTGGCCGTCGATTCTGGCATCGTAGTTTGATTCAATACAGGGCTGTTCCCAACACCATGCAGTTCATCCAGTAAACGTTCAAATTCATCATCAGTGATATCACCGCTTTCTGCTTGAATTTGAGAAATCACACTTGTACCAGCAGCAGGTGCTGACTCTGGCACATCTAGGCTAGCGGTTGGGCTCATACCTTGGCCGTGAAGTTCATCAAGCAAACGGTCAAATTCGTCTTGTGTCATATCATCAACTGAATCACCAACCATAGCAGATGTATTACTCTGAGAGACTGGTGGCGTTACAGGTGATAACACGGGTATTTCGGCAACAGGAGCTGGTTCAGCAGCAGGCTGAGTCAGTTCTTGTGCAGTTGGCACCTTACTGAAACGGTGCATCGCTTCAAGTAGACTCGGCTTTGCTGGGTCTAATGGCTGACTCTCTTGAACTTGCCCAAACATGATGTTGATGGCATCTAACGCTTCAAGAATAACATCCATCAGTTCAGGTGTTATCTTTCGTTTACCAGTTCGCAATAAGTCGAACACGTTTTCCGCACCGTGGCACGCATCTACGAGTTCAGCTAAAGAAAGAAAACCAGCACCGCCTTTTACTGTGTGAAATCCACGGAAAATAGCATTCAGTAAATCTGAATCATCAGGATTACGCTCTAGCTCAACGAGCTGCTCCGAAAGCAACTCTAAAATTTCCCCAGCTTCAATTAAAAAGTCCTGTAGGATATCTTCGTCTAAATCAAAGCTCATATTTTTCCCCTAAAATCCAAGACTTGATAGCAAATCGTCAACATCATCTTGCGTAGACATAACATCTTCACGCTCTTCTGCATTAACAATTGGACCTTCAGGGGTCAGCGCCGCTACCGTGAGGGTTTCTGCTCTATCGTCTTGTTCCATGCCAAACGCTTTAAGAATATCAACCAATCGGTCTTCAACTTCATGCACTAACTCAATCACACGACGAATAATTTGTCCGGTAAGGTCTTGAAAGTCCTGTGCCATCATTATTTCTGTCAGTTGATTGCGAAGTTCACAACTATCACCTTCAACCTGCACCAATAGATGATCAATGTCGTGGCACATTATTTTGAACTCTGAGAGTTCAATTTTGCCAGCCATTAAGCGCTTCCACTGGGGGTGAACTTGAAGCAATGTCTCGTGAAGTTTATCAGCGATAGGTAAAGTACTTTCGACCGCATCCATCGTTTTGTTCGCTGCCGCTTCCGTTTTATCAATCACATAAGAAAGACGATCGCGGGCGTCAGGTATTTCAGTTTTAGCTAAATCATTAATACGAGGATCAAGGCGAAAGTTTGCGAGCGAATCATGTAATTGCCGGGTTATTTTACCCACCTCTGCAAACATCGGTTCCTGTGAATCAGAAACGACAGTCTGCACCAGTGAATTGGCTTCAGCCTGCTTGCCACTTTCCAGTAAGCTAACAAGTTGTTGTGCCTGTTCGAGTGAAATCATTATTATTATTACCCTTGCCCTTTACGCTCAATCAGCAGCTATTACTGCATCCGCTCGAAAACTTTATCCAGCTTCGTTTTCAACGTTGCGGCAGTAAATGGTTTAACAATGTATCCATTCACACCAGCTTGTGCCGCTTCTATGATTTGCTCGCGCTTTGCTTCTGCCGTGATCATAAGAACAGGTAGGTGCTTCAATTGTTCATCAACACGGATGTGTTTAAGTAAATCGATACCTTGCATACCTGGCATGTTCCAATCTGTAACGACAAAATCAAAATCGCCTTTTTTCAACATTGGTAATGCAGTTAAGCCATCATCAGCTTCATGGGTATTATTAAAACCCAGATCACGTAATAAGTTTTTAACGATACGTCGCATTGTCGAAAAGTCATCAACAATTAAGATTTTTATATTTTTGTTCAAAGTTGCCTCCACTGAGGTCACAGTGTTTTTTATCTAGGTTTTATTTAGTAATACTAAACAGTATTAAGCAGCCCAAGCGGTTAGCTTAGAGCGCAAACGTTGCATAGCCTGACTATGAATCTGGCAAATTCGGGATTCACTCACCCCAACAACGGCTCCGATCTCTTTAAGATTAAGTTCTTCGTCATAATAAAGTGATAGAACCAAAGCCTCTCTTTCAGGGAGCGTTTTAATGGCATCTGCCAAAGATTGGCGGAAATTATCATCTACAACACCCTGAAAGGGAAGATTTTCTTCTCGTGACGCCTCGGTTGTCACTGCATCTTCTGATACGCCAAGATCGTCCATGCCAACAAGACGCCCACAATTAACATCATTTAATGCTTGATGATACTGCTCGAGCGTCATTTCGAGATGTTCGGCAATTTCTGTATCTGTAGGGTCGCGACCTAACTTGTTTTCAAGCTGTGCCATGGCCTCGGTTATGCGTCGGTTATTCTTATACACAGATCGAGGAACCCAATCACCACGACGAATATCATCCAACATGGCTCCTCGAATACGAATACCCGCAAAGGTTTCAAAACTCGCCCCTTTGGTTGGGTCATAATTCTGCTGTGCTTCTAGCAAACCAATCATACCTGATTGAATCAAGTCTTCGACTTGTACGCTAGACGGAAGCCTTCCCATCAGGTGATACGCAATGCGTTTAACCAGCGACGAATAGCGCTCGATAAATGCTTGCGGGCTTTCCTTATATTGCCCATAAGCAAGCGCTTTATTCACCTCGTGGCACCTCTGAAGAAGTTGGCTTCACCAGTAATCTTTCAACAAAGAATTCTAAATGACCACCCGGATTATGTGGAACAGGCCAAGTCAACGCCTTGTTCGATAATGACGTTAATGCTAACGCTGCCGGACAGCGCGGGAAGGCATCAACAACAATCTTCTGCCGTTTAACCGCTTGGCGAACGCGGTCATCTAGAGGCACACAAGCAACAAGTTCAAGGTTTGCATCTAAAAATCGCTCAGTGACTCTCGTCAACTTAGTGAATAAATCACGCCCTTCACGGTAGCTTCGCACCATGTTGGCAACAATTTTAAAACGCTGAACATCGTATTCACGGCTTAATACTTTGATGAGTGCATACGCGTCAGTAATCGAGGTTGGTTCGTCACATACGACCACCAAGACATCTTGTGCTGCGCGAGCAAAACTTAGCACCATATCCGAGATACCAGCGGCAGTATCAACAAGTAACACATCAATGTCATCTTGCAAGTTACCAAAGGCACGAATCAAGCCTGCATGTTGTGCCGGAGATAGCTCCGCCATTTTTTGTGTGCCTGATGAACCGGGAATAATTTTAACACCGTACGGACCTTCAAGAATCACATCTTGCAAGTCACACTGCCCAGCAAGTACATGCGATAAGTTTCGCCCAGAACGTAGACCTAACATCACATCAACGTTTGCCAACCCTAAATCGGCATCGAGCACCATCACTTTTTTACCTTGGCGAGCCATTGAAATAGCCATGCTTAACGTCACGTTGGTTTTACCCACGCCACCTTTACCGCCAGTCACAGTAATCACTTTCGTTGATGATAATTTTGTCATACGGCGCAAGCCGCTTGCTTGATCGTGCATCATGTTCTCAATCATAATAATCCGCCGCCTTGTTCTCTGAACTATCACTACTCCAGAAATGAGATTGCTGACTAATTTCTTGTTCTAATAATTCATTAGCGCGTGAGACAAGGTAGTTACCTGTTGCAACTTTAATGTCTTCGGGAACACGCTGACCATCTGCTAAGTAAGCAATAGGTAATGCATTTTGTATTGTCACGCACATTACCTCTCCTAAACTTAATGATTCATCCAGCTTTGTCAGCACACAGCCTGAAAGCGGTATCCGACGGAAATGTTCAATGGTTTCTTGTAATACTCGACGCTGAGCCGTTGAAGGCAAAACAAGGAAGCTGCGAATATGTGCGCCACTGTTTTGCATTAAAGTATCAAGCTGCTCTGATAAACGAATATCTCGTTGCCCCATGCCTGCAGTATCAAGCAATACTAAACGTCGATGTCTTAACTGATGAAGTATATCGGCAAGTTCTTCAGCATCTTTAGCAACTCTTACCGGACACCCCATAATTCGTCCATAAGTGGCCAATTGTTCATGTGCACCAATACGGTAAGTATCGGTTGTAACCAGTGCAATTTCATCTGCACCGAAATCCATCGCCGCTCTGGCAGCAAGCTTGGCAATGGTGGTTGTTTTACCTACGCCTGTTGGTCCTAATAAAGCGACCACACCACCGGTTTCTAAAATACAATCGCTGGTCGTAATAATTTGATCTGCTAATAAATCCAGTAATGCTGGCCATGCTTCATGGGCGGGTACATCTTCTGGAATATAACTCGCAAATTGGTCGGCAAGTTCTGATGATAAACCCATTTTTTCTAATCGCTTTATCATCATTGCGCGCATAGGTTCACGTCGTTCGACTTCTTGCCACATCAAGCCAGATAACTGGTGTTCAAGCAAACTGCGGATCGATGACATTTCTGAACGCATCGTCTCCATTTCATCGTTTGAATGTGGCGATTTCGCATCATAACGCGACGGATCTAAACGCGACTGATTAAAACGAGAGCTATTATGGCTAAAAGAGGATTCTGCTCGGCTATCACGTCCACGGCCAAACTCTGATGCTTGCTCGCGCTGTCGCGGTTCATTTTGCGGCTTTTCATTGCGCGCAGGGTACGGACGACGATAATCACCAAAATCTAATGGATTAGCCTTCGATTGTTGAGCAGAATTCATACCTCGAGCAGAGAATCCTGATTGACGATTATCACTATGCTCGCCACTGAAACGATCAGAGCCTGCACGATGTCCATCGCCCATATTCCGATAATTCCCCTGCCCTTGAGCATGAGACTCCCTTTGAGGAGGCTGCTTATTATGTGCCTGTAACGCCGAAGGCGAACGTCCACCGCGATTATCGCTGTTTGAGCGATCGTAGCTATGACGTTCCGAAGGCTCACCGTGCTGTTTGGACTGACGGTTCAGTAATGCCGATAACGAGTCAGGTTCTGGTGAACTATCTTTTGGCTTATCGCCAGTATAGTTTTGCAATACACTGGCAAAACGACTTGCTGCTGATTGCTTTATCTGTACTTGGTCTTCAGCCAGCTTTCGCTTTGCTTGACCAAGACGATTAGCCAAAGCATCACGTGTGTTTTGAGATGCTTTTGGTGGTTCATTCGCAATATCTGTATCAACGGCAGCAACAATTTCGACTCCGCCGGTCACTTTTTTATTGGACATGATTACCGCATCAGCACCTAGCTCCTCTTTTACTTCACTGAGCGCTGTTCGCATGTCTTTGGCAAAAAATCGTTTTATTTTCACTCTTATATTCCCGTCAAATCACGCTTTAACCGAAGTCGAGATTTCCATCAAATCCAATTAACAGACCAAAGTAATTAGCCAATAAGGCTCTTCACAAATAGCGTTTAATTACCGACTGCATTCACGATACGTATTTGCTTCTCATCAGGCACTTCTTGATAAGACAGCACGCGCAAGCTTGGTATTGTATTTTTAACAAACTTTGCAAGTGTTGAACGTAAGACACCAGATGTCAGTAATACTGCAGGCTCCCCTTTCAACTCTTGCTGTTGCGTTGCTTCAGTCAATGAACGTTGAAGTCGCTCAGCTAAACCAGGTTCAATACCTGATGATTCGCCACCAGCAGATTGCATTGTTTTATGCAAAATTTGTTCCAATTCTGGAACCAATGTAATTACAGGCAATTCAATCTCTATACCATTGATTTCTTGTACGATTAAACGTTTTAAACCAATTCTAACTGCCGCAGTTAAAATGTCAGGATCTTGACTCTTTGATGAGTACTCCGACAATGTCTGAATAATTGTTCGAATATCGCGGACAGGAATTGCCTCGTTCAGTAAGTTCTGCATCACTTTAACCACCGCACCTAACGGCAACTGATCCGGCACAAAACCGTCAACCAGCTTCGGTGTTGATTGACCTAGCATCTCGAGTAAGTTCTGTACTTCTTCATGTCCGAGTAATTGTGATGCACTATTGGTCAATATTTGACTTAAATGTGTTGCTAATACCGTTGCGGAATCGACAACGGTATAACCTAATGCTTGCGCATGCTCACGCTGTGATTCCATTATCCATACCGCTTCTAACCCAAAAGCAGGATCAGTGGTTGTCTCACCATCAATCGTACCAAACACCTGCCCTGGATTAATCGCTAATTCCATATTGGGGTGAATATTGGCTTCACCACAAGCTACGCCCATCAAGCTGATACGATAGCTATTCGGTGGCAACTCCAAATTATCGCGAATGTGTACGGGAGGAATAAGAAATCCAAAATCTTGTGATAGTTTTTTACGCACCCCTTTCACGCGATCAAGTAACTCTCCGCCTTGCTCTTTATCAACCATAGGGATTAAACGATAACCCACTTCAAGCCCAACAATATCAACTGGTTGAACATCATCCCATGAGAGCTCTTTCTGCGAGGGTTTCAACGCCAGCTCTGTTGATGGTGCTTCTTTTTCGATAAGCGCATCACGTTTTTCTTTCTTAATTCGCCAATAGGCGAAGCCACCGATCATGGCCGCTAATAACAAAAATGGTATATGCGGCATACCAGGTACAATACCCATTACAAATAAGATACCGCCCGTTACAACCAACGACTGAGGATTATTGAACAACTGAAAATACAGCTGCTGCCCCATGTCCTCGTCAGTATTTTGACGGGTTACCATCATTGCCGCACCAATCGACAGTAACAGTGACGGTATCTGAGCGACCAACCCATCACCAATGGTCAATAAGCTATATATTTGAATAGCATCACTAAATGGTAAGTCATGTTGCACCATACCAATGATCAATCCGCCAATAATATTGATGCAAAGAATCAATATACCCGCAATGGCATCACCTTTTACAAATTTCGACGCACCATCCATAGAACCGTAAAAATCCGCTTCTTTTGTTACTTCGAAACGGCGAGTACGTGCTTGATCTTGATCGATTAGCCCTGCATTCAAGTCGGCATCTATTGCCATCTGTTTACCGGGTAAAGCATCCAAGGTAAAACGCGCGCTCACTTCTGAGATACGCCCTGCACCTTTAGTTACAACCATGAAGTTAATGATCATCAAAATAAGAAAGACGACCAAACCAACCGCGTAGTTTCCGCCTATCACAACTGAGCCAAAGGCATCAATCACTTGCCCAGCCGCATCAGGACCTTCATGGCCATAGAGTAAAACAACTCGGGTCGAGGCCACATTAAGGGCTAATCGCAATAACGTGGCAATTAAAAGCACCGTTGGAAATGCAGCAAAATCAAGTGGGCGACGGGTATAAATCGTAACCAGTAATACCACCAGCGATAGCGCGATATTAAAAGAAAATGCCATATCCAATAGCATTGGAGGCATCGGCAAGATAATCATTGCCAATGTTGCCAATACCATGACTGGTGCGCCTACTGCAGGCAAAGACTGTAATCGGGATAACGGTAATTTATCCAAAAATGGTAGCGATAGTTTCATGAAATCTTAATTTTTCAACACGGCACACATGACAATGGTGGCTCAGATTAATGTATTCGAGCGACCAGAAAGAATAACCACCTAAGCAAGAATCATGCCCACACGACTGTCACTTTTTTGACACCAATGGAGGTTAACAGATATTTATATAAGCGATTATAAAAGGAATGAATTTTGTGATTCTTGCCATTATTTACAACATTATAAGTTAGCGCGTAAATTTAAAAAGTCCTAACGTGAGCATTATTCAATCAATATATCCATTCAAGTTCATAATCACGATATACCTCCTTTAATGACGTAGTTCTGTCGGGATTATCATCGCTTCTTTAGCCAACTTAGGCCGCTGCCCTTGCCCTTTTCGATATTGCTTCAATTGAAAGATATACGCTAACACCTGAGCAACCGCGACAAATAATCCATCAGGAATATGTTGTTCTAACTCAGTGGTATGATAGATAGCACGTGCCAACGGCGGTGCTGGCACAATATCGATATTATGTTTATTCGCGATTTCTCGGATTTTCAATGCTGTATGATCTACACCTTTGGCGATAACAATAGGGGCTGAATCGAGCTTAGGATCATAACGTAGCGCAACCGAAAAGTGCTCTGGGTTGGTGATAATAACATCTGCTTGAGGCACATCAGCCATCATTCGTCGTTGTGCCATTTCACGCTGAAGCATACGAATACGCCCTTTTACTTCAGGCTTACCTTCGGTGTCTTTGTATTCATCTTTCACTTCTTGCTTAGTCATTTTTAATTGTTCATTGTGCTGCCAAATTTGATATGGCACATCAATTGCCACAATCACCAGCAGTGAACAACAAATCAATAAAATAAATTGCATCAAAATATCAAGTGCATGAAAGATATTAGACGGATAAATTTCTAGACTTAGTAAGAAGAAATCGTTCAAGCTTGAATACATTAAGTAAGCTGCAACACCCGCAACCAACAAAACCTTCAGAATTGATTTAATGAGTTCAACCCAACTTTGCATGCCAAACATGCGCTTGAATCCACTCATTGGGTTCATTTTTGACAATTTAGGCATTGCCGCTTCAGCAGAAAAACTCACACCGCCTAAACCCGCCGCACCAATCAGCGCCGCAGAAAATAGAACGACCAATACCAAACCAAGCGGAAAAACAACACTCCATATTGCACTGAGCATTATTGAGAATAACCGACTTAGATCATAAATTTCTTCACGACTAAGCGAAAACATTTGCGCCATGACTTCAGATAACGCTTTACCCAGCCCTTCACCGAACCACATCAGCGAAACAGCTCCCATTACCAATACAGCAACAGACGCTAACTCTTTAGAACGTGCTACTTGCCCTTTTTCTCGAGCTTGCTCGAGTTTCCTGGGCGTGGCGTCTTCGGTACGTTCTTGTCCGTCAGACTCTGCCATCAGCAATCCACCCTAATCAGGCTACAGATCTGCTGAAAGCCGAAATCCCAAGCATGTTGATACTGAGGCAACATACCCATAACCAAGTACCAACTGATAAGTAAACCCAGTAGCAATGCAAATGAAAAGCCTAACGCAAAGATATTTAGCTGTGGTGCAGCTCGCGTCATTACGCCAAACGATAAGTTCACCGTTAACAAAGCAATAACACCTGCCAATGCCATGTTAAGCGCACCTTTAAACATATGACCAAACCAACCCGCCAATTGGTAATAATCATCGGGGCGAAACATTTCTTGCCCTATCGGCAATGTTTTAAAACTCAGTACGATAACATTTAGCATTTCAAGGTGACCATCTGTTGCCAAGAACAGCATGATTGCAAGAAATAGGTAAAGCTGACCAAGCACTGGCGTATTCTGGCCATTAGCCGGATCAACCATGGATGCAAAACCTAAACTAGATTGCATACCCAATATTTGCCCAACTAAAACAAAGGTTTGCGTCACAAACTGCGTCACTAACCCAATGGATACACCAATAACAATTTGTTGAGCCGTGATTAAAAAACCCTGCAAAGACAATAATTCAATGTTAGCTGGCACTGCGGGTAATGCAGGCATGACTGCAAAAGTAGCGGTTAAACCAAGATATAAACGAATTTTAGGCGAGACAAAACGGGCACCAAAAAACGTCATTGTCATCATCATCGATGAAATGCGCGTAAAGGGCCAAAAATAATTAGCTAGCCAATCGAGTATAAGTGCTGACGGGTAAGCCATCGTTACAGGTTAGCCATTATTATTGATAAACCATCGTTATAAATAAGCCGTAGATTATGCGTGATCAAAAAAATCATAAGCAACGCTAATATAAAATCTGGGGGATACGATCTATGATGCGAAAAAAATAATCCATCAGCATTCCTGTCATCATATGTCCAAAAAACATCAGTGCTAATAAGGTTACAATTAATCGGGGCAAGAAACTTAATGTTTGTTCATTGATCGAGGTGGCCGCTTGGAAAACCGCAACGACGAGACCAATTAATAGACCAGGCACAACAATGGCACACACCATAATAAGTACCATAAACAAAGCTTCTTGAAATATTTCGACAAACGCTTCAGGTGTCATAACACTTCCTTTTCGATTCGATACTTAATAAGAAGCCAGATGTAGCAATAGACATCTAACAACTAAGTACCAAAACTTCCCGCCAACGTGGTCAAGATAAGGTTCCAGCCATCAACCAGTACAAACAACATTAACTTAAAGGGTAACGATACGATCATCGGTGACAGCATCATCATACCCATTGCCATCAAGACAGAAGCAACAACAAGGTCAATGATCAAGAAAGGCAAAAACAGCATAAATCCAATCTGAAATGCCGTTTTCAATTCAGATGTTATAAACGCAGGAATCAATACCGTAATCGGTACATCTTCGGGTGTAGTTACTGTCGAGCCTGACATATTAACGAAACTTTCTAAGTCTTTAACACGTGTTTGTTTGAGCATAAATTGGCGTAACGGCACTTGGGCTGTTTCAAATGCCTGCGCAGCGGTAATTTCTTCATTGATATAGGGCTGAACAGCATCAGCATTTACCTTATCGATGACTGGCGACATCACAAAGAATGTCATAAATAGTGCAATACCAATAATAACCTGATTCGATGGCGTCTGTTGTAAACCCATTGCTTGTCGAAGAATGGATAACACCACCACAATACGGGTAAATGAGGTCATCAAAATAACAATGGCAGGTAAAAAACCCAATGCCGTCATTAAACCGAGGATCTGCAACGTTACCGAATAATCTTCGCCGCCATCAGGATTAGTGGTGACAGAAAAAGCAGGAATACCACCACGACTTGCAGATTGAATAAAGCTCGCTGCTCCTTGGTCGTTTTGCATACTACTCACGGTTACGCTTTCACTGGCTGACGTCGCAGGCAGTACCATTGCATCCGTTTCTGCCATTACAGGTAAACTGACAAAGAAAGCAAAAGCTGCCAGAACAGCAGCAATAAGGTTATTTTTTATCATTGGTCTTTAATAACTTACTTAAGTGGTTCGCAAAATCACCACTCGGCTGTGCATCCAGTGCCAAAGGCTGTTCTAACTTCGTCAACAAAGAAATATTGTGCTGAGTAACACCAACCAATAATTGCTCTTCACCAACTTGTAATAAAACAATACGTTCACGTTGTCCTATCGGTAACTGCTTCAGGACTTTAAGTGCCCCATCAGCCCCTTGAATACCAGGCAACTTCATACGTTTTAGTAACCAAGCTAAAAAAACAATAAAAATAACCACTAACACTAATGAAGCTAATGTCGTGGCTATATTCATCTCGGGAGCCAGAGAGGCTGCCAATGCCGGTGCAGTAAAAACGACCAACCCAAAGCTAATCAATACTAAAAAAGGGGATCTCATAACAAACCTTAACGTAATTTCTTAATGCGCTCTGTCTGGCTAATTACGTCGGTAAGACGAATACCGAACTTATCATTCACGACAACAACTTCACCATGCGCTATCAATGTGCCGTTCACCATAACATCCAATGGCTCACCGGCAATGCGGTCAAGTTCTACAACGGAACCTTGGTTCAATTGCAGCAGGTTACGAATACTAATTTGAGTTCGCCCTACTTCCATTGAAATAGTGACCGGAATATCCATGATCGTATCAAGTTTACGACGCTCATCATCCGAAATCGGCGTACTTTCATCAACAAGCTCTTCTAAAGGTGCGGGTTGTGCACCATCGACAGTTTGCTCAGCAAGTGCCGCAGCCCAATCGTCAGCCATTTGTTGATCATTCTGAGACATAATATTACCTATTTTTTTAATCGTCTGAGTTATTAATATTGAGTAATGCAGCGCCGAGTTCATCACGGTCTAGAAAAGCTAAATCCGTTTTTACCATATCTGGTCGCTTGAGTTTTTGCGTAACCTTTAAGGCGATGTTATCACCCGATTTACCCATTTTGGCGCGATAAGTCGGCAGATCTTCTACAAATACTGTTGCCGACTCTGGTACATCAATAGGGATAATATCGCCAGCTTGTAATTCCATTAAATCGCGTAACGATAAATCGACATCCAATAATTTAGCACGAAGATTCACAGGTACATCCATGATCTCCTCACGCAGCGCCATACTCCAACGGACATCTTTGTCCATTTTGTCACTTTGAACACCAGCATCTAGTAGCTCGCGGATCGGCTCTACCATTGAATACGGCATAACAACATGGAAATCACCACCACCACCATCCACTTCAATATGGAAAGAACTCACCACAATGACTTCTGTTGGGCTAACGATGTTTGCCATGGTCGGGTTAACTTCTGAATCTAGATATTCAAATTCAACGCCCATAACGGGAGACCACGCTTCACGGTAATCTTCAAATACTAATTTCAATAGCATTTGTACAATTCGACGCTCTGTTGGCGTAAATTCACGGCCTTCAATCTTGGCGTGAAAGCGACCATCCCCGCCAAAAAAGTTTTCGACTAAAATAAAGACTAAACGTGCTTCCATGGTTATCAAGGCCGTGCCTTTTAAAGGACGGAATCGCACCATGTTTAAACTGGTAGGTACATATAATGTATTTTGGTATTCACCAAATTTGATCATTTGCACGCCGTTAATCGACACTTCTGCGGTTTTACGCAGCATGTTAAACAAGCTGATCCGCATGTGGCGAGCAAAACGTTCATTGATCAATTCCAGCGTAGGCATTCGACCACGGACAATACGGTCCTGTGACGAAAAGTCGAACGATGATATCCCCGTCTCACTTAAGGATTGTTCATCTTCATCTTCTACGTCGTCGACACCATGTAAAAGGGCGTCGATTTCATCTTGAGTTAATAAGTCACTCACATTTAACCTACTGCATTACGAAGCCAGTAAATAGCACACGATCGACTACTTGCTGGCCAGAGATTTTTTCCATCGAAGATTGAATAGCAAATAATGCCTGCTTACGTAAATCAACACGCCCATTTGGTGTACGTAACTGCTCTACAGTTGCGGCACCAAATGATTGCAATAATGTACTTTCAATCAACGGAATATGTTGCTGTGCGAGAGCTTCATTATTGTTACCACGCACCATTAGCTGAACTTTTACTTGCACGACACGATCACGCTTATCACCCACGACATTAAAAATAAAGGGTTGCGGCATGATGACATAATACGCAGGCTCGACGACTGCCGAAACTTGTTGATTTGCTGATGTTGTCGCCATCTCGGGTTCAGGTGTTTCATCACCCATTAAAAGCCATGCACCGACCCCTGCACCAATTAAAAGCGTTACAGCCAATGCAATCAGAATAAAAAGCTTCTTTTTACTTCCCGTATTTTCAACACCATCAGCCATTCGTTTTACTATCCTTTCTTTTGTAGTCAGCTTTAATTTATTGTTTTATATCTTGCTAGCAATTCTAACGCATTAAGCATAATAGTCGACACGATCATCAGCAGGTTTCACATACATATCGACAGTTTCGCCTCCCGACGTAACGTTATCGTCGTGATTATTACCACCAGCGTGAGAGCCATTACCTGAATGATTGCCAGATTGCTGTGCACCCGAATCATTCTGGTTTTGTTGGCCAGACTGCCCTGAAAATGCCTGACGAGATGTATCCTGCTGCACTGAGCTTTGTGCTAACTGCAAGCCTTGTTGATGCAGCATTTCTCGCAACCTTGGCATTGAATGCTCAACTAAATCGCGAGTTTGCTGGTTACCAACGGTAAACTGAACAGATGCCTGATCTTGGTTAAGTGACAATCTAATTTGTAATTTTCCAAGTTCAGGTGGATCAAGCCGAATATCAACATGCTTTAAGTTTTTCGACATCATCATATTGATACGTTCAGAGACCTGATCACCAGCTTGTTCTTTAGATAATTGTAGCGGTGACTGTGCTTGGGCTAATGCTTCACTTTTTGCCTGCATATTCAAACCACTTTGCTGCCCACTCAGGCTACTGAGTTGCTGAGAAAAATCACTCGCTTTATTGTCTGTATTTGGCGTCGTATTATTTAACGCACTGTCCATGCCTGTTACTAGCCCTGCATTGTCAACAGCACTATTTATCTCTTTCGTTTGAGTGCCATCAGTATTGTCGCTATTCGTTAACAACGCTGCTGCACCTGCGATGCCAATACCAACGCCCATCATTGAATGACTCGCTACAGCCTCTGTTGGACTAGCGACAAGCGGTGATGCTGCCGCCCCAGCTGACACTGTTGCTGCTGAGGATGGAATTGATGCAGATGTCGACCAAGGTATCGATAATGATATATCTGCTTGCACAGACGGTGAGGCCTTTTTTTCTGCCGATGCGGCTTGCTCATTGTTTGGCATCACCAATGCCCCTACCATAGCAAGTTGACCACTATCTGGTGACGATGCATCCACATCCATATCCTCAGATTCAGTTTCAGTTTCAGTCACTGCACCCGACGTAGCGACAACTGAGGTACTTATCTTAGCATTATCTATCTTGCCCTCACCGATATTAGCATCATCCGCCACATCTGGTTTATCGAGCATATTATTTGATGACAAACCTGAACTGTCAATTTGTTGACTGTCATTATTAACACTGGATGATGCAAACACTTTTGCTAACTCACCCTCACTTAACCCGCCTGATCCCTGTGTTTCTGTTAGCTGTTCTTTGGTTGTACTAGGATTGTTTTTTTGCTGAAGTATCGTGTTTTGAGTTAGCAAGCCTGAAGTAGGTAACTCCACCTCAACATTACTGCCATTTTTTTGACCGTCAAGATTAGAGGTTTTCGGTGGCAATAACTTGCCATCTTGCTCACTTGCCGCTGCTAATTGCTTATTTGATACCGATAGCTGGTTAAGGAACTCTTCCCCTTCAGCCATTACTTGCTGCTTTGACTCTGTATCAACGGGTATTTTTTGTTCTGTTCCATTAATAACAGAAGCATCGCTAACTAAAACATCCGTAACTGAAACAACATCGGAAGCGGCGGTATTCTCACCATCAAGAGAAACTTCTTTGTTACCTTTAACCTCTAAGACATGTGTTCCGCCTGGTTGGCTTTTAAGATCAATAGCTTGATTTTTCTCAACTAAATCATAATTAGATGACTTTTTCATCATCTCTGCTGAAGGTGTTTTATCGCCCTTAACTGCTGCTTCGTACTCACTCGAAAAACGATCAGTTTGAATGCTTTTATCAGTCGATTTATCTGCTGATGTCGATTCAGTAACAGTATTATTGGTTACAGACGCACCTTTAGAAGAACTCGCTGCGGTAGCGTTCTTCAGAGGTGGTGCTAAATCTGCAGACAATAAGTTGGACGATTTCATGGCCACTCGAGATTATGAAAATAACAGTTAGCCATTATATGCAAAAATTGCGCCAAATAGGGGGTTACAATGAGGCTTATAAGTTTCGTCGTGCAAATTGCAGGGTTGAAAACTCATCCATCATTTTCTGCTCTTGCCGGTCGAGCATTTTTTGTCGTTCTGTTTGCTTTTTCTCAAGCAGCCATTCGATTGAACGACGCTTTTTTCTTACCTCATTCCAGTGCTCGCTGCATTGTTCAATTTGAAATTCAAACTGATGCCCTGCTTCTTTTTGTTTCGCGAGCGTTTCATCTAACTGGGTAAGAAACTTTTGCAAATGCCCATACGAACTGGCCGTTAAACCTTCCTGACCACGAGTCGATAGTTGTTTACAATAATCTAATCGATACTGTTCAATTTGCTGTAGTTGTTGTAGGTAATTCTGACGCTCAATACGGGCTTGATTCAGTGTAAGAGAAGCCTGATGCTCCTCTTCTTTTGCGTGCTCTAAAATCAAATTCAATGCGTTATTTGACATAATATTTCCAACTGATTACACCACCCTAATTTACCCACCAAGGGTCGATCGCAGCATATTCACACACATTGCATACGGGACAGCTTCTTTCATTTCTTGCTGTAAGTACGCATCTAATTTCGGCTTAAAGCTAAAGGCCTGATCGATAGTAGGATCAGTGCCCGGCTTGTAAGCACCAATTGATACCAAGTCTTGGTTCTTACGGCAAATAGACAATATTTGCCTTACTGCTTTCGACATCAGCATATGTTCATCGTCAACAATTGCAGGCATAACACGGCTGACTGAACGCTCAACATCAATCGCAGGATAATGCCCCGCATCTGCCATCTCACGAGACAACACAATGTGACCATCAAGGATGGCACGAGATGCATCAGCAATAGGATCTTGCAGATCATCACCTTCAGTTAATACGGTAAAAAAGGCAGTAATAGAGCCTTGATCACCAGAACCGTTACCGGCACGCTCAACTAAGGCTGGAAGTTTTGCAAATACAGATGGCGGGTAGCCCTTGGTAGCTGGCGGCTCACCGACTGATAACGCGATCTCTCGTTGTGCTTGAGCAAAACGGGTCAGTGAATCCATAAGTAGCAACACATCTAACCCTTGGTCACGAAAATACTCCGCGATAGCCAATGCTGTTTGACAGCCTTTTAAACGCATTAACGGTGAAGTATCCGCTGGTGCTGCAATCACCACCGCACGCTTACGCCCTTCTTCCCCTAGAATCTCATCAATAAATTCTTTTACTTCTCGACCACGCTCGCCGATCAGCCCAACAACGACAACCTGAGCGGTTGTTCCTCGGGTCATCATGCCAAGCGTGACAGATTTACCCACACCAGAACCTGCAAATAAACCAATTCGCTGCCCTTTACCCACAGAAAGCAAACCATTAATGGCTTTAATGCCGACATCTAACGGCTCTTTAATCGGTTTACGTGAAAGAGGGTTGATTGCGGGTGATGTAAATGAGGCACGCTTTTCAGTAAATATATCACCCAGCCCATCGAGTGGATTGCCCACACCATCAATGACACGCCCGAGTAATTCAGGGCCAACAGGTAAACCATTATCATGCAATACAGGGGTTACTTTAGCCCCAGGCATTACACCTAACAATTGTTCGCTGGGCATTAAATGTAGTATTTCACCGGAAAAGCCAACGACTTCCGCTTCTAAATCACCATTCAGGGTTTCAACGATACATAGGCTACCGACAGGCGCACGACAGCCAATCGCTTCTAGCGTAAGGCCAACAACACGCACAAGTCGCCCAGAAGCAATAGGACGGCACGTAATGCCTTTAGTTTGATATTGAGAAAGACGGTTAGCCAGTGGGGAAGACATTATAGCGCTTCGCCTCGTTGACTGTTTACACCGCTAAATTGTTCTAACAAATGGCGAATACGATCCTCGATATAATAATCGACGGTTGAGTCTCCAGATTGTACTTGTAGATCACCGCGGTTAAGCGATGGCTCGCCAATCAATGTCCATTTACGTTCAACAAGGTTTTCATCACCATAGGCTTGACGAACGTTTTCAAGATCATCAGGATGAAGGCTTAACCGTGTTTGGCGTTCAGCAATAGGCAATGTCGCAATTACTTCACGAATGGTGTTCAACATCACCTGTGGATTGGTTTGGACTTCAACTCGAATCAGTTCACGCGTTAAGCTCGTCACTAAATGTAACACTTGGCTTTCCACTTCAGCATCAAGCTGTTTCAGTGGATTTGCTAACTTCTCGACTAATTGAGTAAGGTGCGATACATGCTCTGTTATTTGTGCCTGTCCCTGCTCTAGCCCTTGCGCTAAACCCTGTTCAAGACCTTCAGCATGCCCAGCTTCAAGGCCTTCAATTTTACCGGCATCAAAACCTTCGGTGTGACCCGTGGTTTTTCCTTCAATAAAACCTTCATCACTCGCAGACTGACGAATATCTTCCAGATCGGCAGCCGTAAGGGGCGGAGGTCCCTGTTCTTCTTCCTCTTCCAACTCTTCTGGTTGCCAAAGAGGATCATAGTTTAAGGCGTTATCACGTGGTGCTTCTCGCGTCTTGCTGTAATCTGGGTATGCCCAGCGCTCAAGCTCTTCTGCTTGATGCTCAGGTACACGCAAGAAACCACGACGACGATCATCGTTCATAACAACACCCTGCTATAAATTTGCAAAAAACGGATTATAAGAACTCATCAGCACCGCCGTTACCTGTCAGCATAATTTCACCAGCATCAGCTAAACGACGAGCTACCGATAGAATTTCTTTTTGTGCCATTTCGACATCAGCAACACGGATTGGTCCCATGGCTTCTAGATCATCTTTTAGCATTTCAGCTGCACGTTTAGACATATTACGTAAGATTTTCTCACGCAACATATCATCTGCACCTTTAAGGGCTTTTTGTAATAGATCTTGCGGTACATCACGTAAGATAACCTGAATACCACGATCATCCACTTCTGCAAGGTTTTCGAACACGAACATCAGATCTTGAATTTGTGTGGCGGTATCTTCATCGTTCTCGCGAATTTGATCCATCAACATACCTTCAACACTGTTGTCGAGGTAGTTCATGATTTCTGCCGCCGCCTTCATGCCGCCAATTTTCGCCGCTTGAGCACCCGCTTGACCAGCAAACTGCTTCTCCATGATGTCATTCAATTCATGAAGAGCTGCTGGTTGTACTTCTTCTAAATTAGCGATACGCATCATTAAGTCGAGTCGTACACGCTCAGGGAACTGTGCCAGTATTTCAGCTGATTGCTCAGGTTCTAAATACGATAATACAATGGTTTGGATCTGCGGGTGTTCGTTCAAAATAATGCTAGCAACCTGGCGTGGATCCATCCATTTCAACGAATCTAGGCCACGAGAGCCACTGCCCATCAAGATTTGATCAACCAAGTTGTTGGCTTTATCTTCACCTAACGCCGCAATTAATGTATTACGAACAAAGTCTTCGCTGCCCATACCAATGCTGGTGTACTTCTGAATATCTTCCAGAAAATGTCGATGAACAGCCGACACTTTATCTTGGTTTAAATCTGCCATGCTTGCCATCGAACCACCTACCCGCTGTACTTGCTTGGGCTCTAGGTGGCGAATAATACTCGCGGCATCTTGCTCACTTAGGCTCAATAACAAAATGGCGGCTTTATCAATACCTGATAGCGAGCTGGCATCAAATTTTTTTTCTTCTGCTGTTGCAACTTCATTAGCCATCTTCATTCACCCAATTTTTCACAACTTGAGCCGCCAAATCAGGCTCGTTGGCAACCAGTGCTCTGACTGCTTTTAATAAATCTTCATCTTTATGTAAATTCGGCAAATCTAAATTACTGCTGCTTAATTCAAAACCATCAACACTGTCTAATTCAGAGCCAATAAGGTCAATATCATCGCCAGACGACAAGATAGGCAAACCGTTCTTATCCAATGGCGTACCGTCTGCAGCTTGATGTGGATACAGTAGCTTTTTCATTGCCGGACGAATCAACACAATCACGATAACAATAATAACCAGTGCCGCGGCTAGCCAACGTACCCATGTATTGAAGTTCGGGTTTTCCCAAATAGGCAACTCGGCAATTAATTCTTGGGTTGGTAAAGCAAATGGCATAGCGATAACTTCTAACATATCGCCACGGGCTTCAGAGAAACCGACGCCCCCCATCAACAAACGACGGATCTTAAGCAACTCGGCTTCGCTTACGGGTACACGCGTTACTTCGCCTGTTTCAGGATTCGTTATCGACTTATAATCAACAGCGACAGAAACGGTTTGGCGACTTACCGTACCAGTTTGAGCTCGTCGATGGCTGATGGTGGTATCAAGTTCAAAGTTACGGGTTGCTTCTCGGTGAGATGCACCGTCACTCGATCCTCGACCAGATTGCATCTCAGCAATGTCTTGAGGGATAGAGGCATCTGCGGGTGGTTGATTACTCAAAGCCCCCGGAATACCGGCAACAATATTACCGTTATTGTAATTCTCAACCGTGTATTCACTTCGGGTTGACGGCGTCGATGGATCAAAACGTTTACGAGTTTCTTCTTGTGCGCTGAAATCCATCGCAACATCAACTTGCGAGGTATAATTACCAAAACCTAGGATCGGGATTAAAATCGAATCAATTTTATCGCGCATAGCTTGTTCTTGCTTACGCTCTAATTCATATTCTTTTCGCTGTGCAGTCGCTGATGGGTCTTCTGTACCCGAGCTAAGTAGACGACCATGTTGATCCGTCACTGTTACCCGATTTGGTTTCAAACTGGGTACAGCACTTGCCACCATATCAACAATTGAATCAACTTCTTGCTGCTTCAAAGAGCCATTGGTACCTAACGTTAAAAATACCGTGGCTGATGCATCTTGGTTATGACGAACAAAAACACTTTGCTTAGGCATAGCCAATAGCACCTGCGCTTTACGTACTTGGCGAATTTGTTCAATAGCACGCGCCAGTTGTCGCTCTCGACTTAATTTTAAACGTTCACCTTCTAGGCGTTGAGATACACCAAACCCCATGTCTTGTAATAAGATTTCATCGCCTTCTGCAACGGCATTGTTCAAGCCTGCACGGGTGAGCCCTAATTGAATCGAAGAAAAATTATCTGCAGGTACGCGAATCGTGTTGCCATCTAATTCGTACTGAACTTTTGTTTGGTCAAAATGGTCAAGAATCGAAATAAGTTCAGCCGTATCATAAGTACCCAAAGGACGCATTTCGGGTTCTTTAATCCACATCACCATCATCACGATTAACGCGACGCAAATAGAGACAGACAGCACAAGAATAACCTGACGTAATAAGTCTAGGTTTCCGAGTACACTATCGACGCGTGTGGCACTTTTTTCATCTGCATCAGGATTCTGCAATTCAAGGTCATTGTCTGTGACCATTTGAGTTGATGCATCATTGCCTGCAACAGCTAATTCGCGGTTTTGTTCCGACACTAACTAACTTCCTGCATTATACGGGCATATTCATTAATTGTTTGTACGCTTCAACCATCTTGTTGCGTACCTGTACCGTCGCTTCAAAAGCCACACTCGACTTATTACGGGCAATCATGACATCAGATAACGACACACTGCGATCGCCTTGATCAAAACGGGTACTTAAATCACTCGACTGACTTTGTAATTGATTCACCGATTTAACTGCATCGTTAAACAAAGCACCGAAATCGGCACTGACTTGCTGTCCGGTTGCTGGGCGAGAAGTATTTTGAGCCTCCAAGCCCATCACTTTCATTTCTGCTTGTAGTCCATTAACGTTCATTCTATTCCTCACAAAGTCAGCATATTGACGTTTTTATCGATTATCACCGCTTAAGCCCTAATACTGCAAGCTTAACGCCCGTTTTAAGCAGTAATCGTATTAAGTGGTAATTATTTATTAATCAGAGTGGGATCTCTATTCCGGCATCGCGCATTTTAGCTAATTTATAGCGTAGGGTTCGCGGACTGATTCCTAGCTGTTCAGCAACGTCTTTTCGACGCCCTTCGCACGCTTTTATGGTTTCGATAATAATAATAAACTCTTGTTCGCGTAACTCACTACCTAGTCCATCACGTGCAGACACCGTTTGTAACGGCTCAATTTCAGGTATAATAGGTTTACTGCCTGTATTTAATTCTGACTCAACGGCATTTTGTAAACTAACCGCATCTAGCCAATCTAACCCTTCAAGCAAAATGTGCTCACTTTCAATGCTACGGCTATCACATAAAATCAGTGCGCGTTGAATAACATTATCAAGCTCTCTTACATTACCTGGCCAATCATATTGCTGTAATTTTGCTTCTGCATTCGCGCTGATTACCAGTACGGGTAAACCTTGGTTCATGCAATGGCGCTCTACAAAAAAACGGGCTAACGGGGTTATATCACCGGTGCGTTCAGACAATGCAGGCCACACTAGTGGGAATACATTCAAGCGGTAATAAAGATCTTCTCGGAAATTCCCTTGTGCAACATATTGCTTGAGATCGCGATTACTGGTCGCAAGTACTCGAACATTCAACTTAATGCTTTTTCGGCTACCTAAACGTTCAACTTCCCGCTCTTGCAATACGCGTAATAGTTTGGCTTGTAAGCTCAGATCCATTTCACTGATTTCATCCAGTAAAATTGTCCCGCCTTGTGCCTGTTCAAACTTACCTGGGCAAGCTTGAATGGCCCCCGTAAATGCCCCTTTTTCATAACCAAACAATGTTGCTTCCAGCATATTATCTGGAATTGCGGCACAGTTAATGGCAACAAAAGGCCCATCACTACGGGTAGAGTGGTCATGAATATAACGTGACATGACTTCTTTACCTGAGCCACTAGGCCCAAGCACCATGACATTGGCATCTGTTTTGGCGACTTTTTCGGCTAAAGCGAGTAGTTTTAGACTTTTTTCATCAGCAACAATAGCTTGGCTTGAGGCACAGCGAGTAGGAGCATAACGGCTCACCATATTAAGCAAGACTTCAGGTGCAAATGGCTTCGCCATATAATCAATAGCACCTTCTTTCATCGCAGAGACTGCATCTTCAATATTCGCGTAAGCCGTCATTAGCAAAACCGGTGTTTTAGGCCAGTTTTGCTTAATATTACGCAATAAGCCTAATCCGTCCATACCTGCCATTTGTACATCCGAAACCACTATGTCAACGGGTTCTGATTTTAAAATAAGCAATGCTTTTTCGGCACTATCCGCTTCCAACCATTGGTAACCAGCTAATGCTAATGTATCAACTAATGCTTCACGAAGTCCTTTGTCATCCTCGACAACTAATACGCGGCTTTGATTCATCAAAATTCCTTCATCGCTTATTTTTTATTGTGATGCTAGCTTAACGGCTTTCAAGGCTCGCTTCTGTCGCTAACGGCAGTTGATCTTGTGCTAAAGGCATTTGATCTTGCGCTAAAGGGATCGTGATACTAAAGCAAGCGCCCTGCCCTAGTTCTGATATCAATGACAGTTTACCGTCATGTGCATTCGCAACCATTTGAACAACCGCAAGGCCAAGCCCTGTACCTTGCTGTCGCGTGGTGTAAAAGGGTTCTAAAATTTTCGCCTGCATGTCTAGCGCAATACCGGGGCCATTGTCTGAAACCGATAAGCTTACACTGTCATTTTGAACTTCACAGGTGATTACAATTTTGCAGCTTCTCTCAACATACTCTGACATTTGAATCGCATTTGTAATCAAATTACTTAATGCACTAGCCAGTGCATTTTCGTTGCCTAAGATCATCACGCTTTCATCATCACAATCAATGCTAAAATCAACCTTGTTTGTCAGAACTTGCGCTTCGACCATGTTTTCCAATTCATTGAGTAAACTTTCGATGCTAAAGCGGCTTATAACTTTGTTATCACCACCTTTGGCGAACAACAACATATCATTGACTTGTTTTTCCAAATCATGCAATCGATCAACCAACTTGGTTTGAAAACGTTCACGGGTTTGGGTGTTCAAATTAGGCGTCGACAAATTAGCAGCATATAACATAGCGCTAGATAATGGTGTTCTAACTTGGTGCGCTAACGATGCAACCATTTTGCCTAATGATGATAAACGTTGCATCTCACTAATACGTGATTGCAAAAGACGGGTTTCCGTCATATCGGTAATAAAAATCAATTGCCCAGCATCAGAAGCAGAAATAGCGAGCTTTACTTTACGCCCACTGCGCAATGATACCTCATGTCCATCGTCGTCTTGCGGCGCAAAAGCACGCTGAATAACCGCAAACCATCGCTCACCTTCTAGCGGTGCCCCAAGTAAACGGTGTGCCTCAGGATTGGCTTCGCAGACACACCCCATAGGATCAAGCAAAATCATACCTGAAGGCATAACTTCCAATACTTGTTTATAACGACTGACTTGTTGGCTCAGCGTTCCCAGCGGGGATTCTATCTCGTCCATTTTACACCGAATAATAGCGCACAAAAACCATATATAGCATTTTTCGTGCCAAAATATATCAAACAATATCAGCCAGTTATGAGCTAAAAAACATCAAGTTCAAAGTCAAAAAAATGACAGTGATAAAAAGTGAACAGTCAAAATGTACGAAGAGAAAGTCATAATAATACACAAACAGCCCTTATTTTTTCAAATAAGGGCTGTTTGTTATATATCAAAGCGGTGTCGGTATTAACGAATGTCTTCTTTATTCAATCCGTATTTCCGCATTTTTTCAACCAAGGTAGTACGACGCATGCCCAGCATATCAGCGGCACGAGAAACCACCCCCGCTTGTGCTTCTAATGCTTGACGAATCATTTCCACTTCTAGCTCGGCTAACATCTCTTTTAGATTTAAGCCTTCAGGTGGTAAATCATTCAAACCCGCCGGATCCTCCTCTTCAACATAGGTAGAGGCAAACATATCAGCCAATGCAGATTGTTCTTGCTCTTCTGTTGATAAGAAGTTGTCTTCCGGTTGAAAATCGGGAATATGGCTATAGCGATACTTCATTGGTAAATGGTTCACATCAACCATTTCACCAGGATAAAGAATAATTAAACGCTCAACCAAATTGGCTAATTCACGAACATTACCCGCCCACTGATGCTCCATCAGCGATGTAATCGCACGAGGAGTGAAATGAATAAGTTTCGCGCCTTCAGCTTCCATTCTTGCTAATAATTCTTGAAGCAATAATGGTATATCTTCAATACGTTCACGCAATGCTGGCATTTCGATTGGGAACACATTCAAGCGATAGTAAAGATCTTCGCGGAATGTATTATCAGCAATCATTTCATCGAGGTTACGATGCGTTGCAGCAACAATACGCACATTTACTTTGATTGTCTTATTACCACCAACACGCTCGAAACTACGTTCTTGTAAAACGCGTAATAATTTAACTTGCATTGACATCGGCATATCACCGATTTCATCAAGAAATAATGTACCACCATCGGCTAATTCAAAACGCCCTTTACGTGACGAAATAGCGCCTGTAAATGCGCCCTTCTCATGACCAAAAAGCTCACTTTCTAATAACTCAGAAGGAATTGCACCACAGTTAACGGGTACAAAAGGCCCTTTACAACGTGAAGAGTGGTAATGAATATTACGTGCGACAACTTCTTTGCCAGTACCTGATTCACCAAGAATCAACACACTCGCATCAGTTGATGCGACTTGTTCAATTAATCGTCGAACTTGGCTAATACTATCACTACGACCCACCATGCTACGGAATAACATATTTTTGCTTCCGAGCTGTGGAATATGCAGTGTCTGCTTGCCAAGAAACTCCTGACAATGGCGTAGTGCATCTGTTAATTGATTGTAATTAAGTGGTAGTGATAACTCCCCCACATAATTAGGTAAACCTGCTAATTCATTATCGTGGTTTGATAATGCAATCACTGGAATATGATTATGAATGCGTAAAAATTCGAGAATTTTATTCAGTGATTTACCGGAGTTTATTTTCCCCAACAGACAAGCGCCCCAAGCCTTCTCCCAAAGAGAGCTATCAACTTCATTTGTTGAAACGGCTTCATGCTGTTCACCAACAAAATTAAGAATGACACTTAGGTCATGACGATGCTGCAGATCGTCATCAATAACGAGGGTCTTTGCTAAACCTTGCATAAGATTGATATTGCCTGCCTTTAAGGTAATGTTCTATTTTGTGGCGTATTCGAGAGGAACAGCAACCAGAGGTATGCTGCTATTGTAATAAATGCACAGGATAAGGCAACCAGAGACAGCAAAAAGCTGTGATACCAGTACAAGGTAAAATGAAAATAGAGACAAAAAACAGAAAAAAACAATCTAAACAAACATGTTATTGACGTAAAAAATGAATATACCTTAGTCGATTATAAAGAATTTGTGGATTCTCTTTTTCATATAATAACCAAATTATTTATTTTTAATGAAAACGATTATCTCTCGCTACACACCAGAGATAATCGAAAACAATTGTTTCACTACATTTCAAGCTGAGTAATGTTGTGAAATTCAGTCGGAATTTGCTCCCAAGCTGATTTAATCTCACGCAACATATCAATGACGTCATCTATTGGCTCAGAGATGTTTTCTTGGTTTGCCTTATAGATTTGATGGACCATAAAATCATATAGTGCATCGAGATTAGTCGCGATATCACCGCCATCTTCCATTGATAAACTACTACGCAAACAAATAATGATATCTAGCGCTTTTCCTAAACGTTCGCCTTTAACAGCAATGTTACCTTGCTCCATTGACGCTTTGCCCTGAATAAGACGCTCGATTGCACCGGCCATTAACATCTGGATCACACGGTGTGGTGATGCTGATGTTAGCTGACTATCAACAGAGACTCGTTTATAAGCCTGTAGAGATCCTCTCATTGCCATGTTATTACCTTACCGAAATTTATTATAAGCCTGCATCGAGCGTTGCCCGTGCTGAAACCGTTGCAATTGACCTGCCGAGTTATCTCTATGATGACGAATTCGAGCAAGTATACTTGTTGTACGTTCAATAGCTGTTTGCCATTCTGCTTTATTTAAGCATTCAGGCGCAGCCATTAACTGTTGAAGAAGCTGTTCACGCTGTTGCAGCAAACCTTGCAATAAATCAGAGGCAACATCACTATCGACCGCAAGTAGCGACTCTAGCTGGTTATCTAATTCATTCAAACGTTGCATGCTAAGTTCTCTTTATGTATTTATTTTCGTTTTATCAACGACTGTGTTTACGACTTATTTAGCGTAAAAAGCCATGTTATGAAAAGCATGCCATTAAAACTATGCCATCATGCTCATCATCGAGCCTAACTGCCCTTTCATTTGCCCCATGGCTGCATCCATCGCGACAAATTGATCGTGCGTACGTTGCTTTACGCTCTCCATACGGCGATCTAAATTCGTTTGATCAGTATTCAATCGCGTTACTTGATCGTTCAAGCTATTTTCACGGCCTTTAATACTGCCTGTGATGCCAGTATAAGAATGGATCAGATCTTCAATACGGCGAGCAAAGCCATTTTGATCACCAAAGAATTCCCCCACATCATTAAAGTTCTGATCAAGTTGCTTATCTAATATGTCGTAATCAACTTCTAAGCGCCCCGTCATGGTCGTTGTAATGCCCAGTGCACTCAGCGTTTGAATTGACTCTGGTGCACCTTCTACGGGGTTAGCGAATGCCCCTCGAAGTTGATTCGTAACAGAGCGAGTAATGCTATCGCCCACTAATGGGCCTTTCTCTTGCGATTCTGGATCAAATCGGCCTAATTCTTGGCTTACATCGAAGAACTGATTATAAGCATTGACGAACTGCTCTATCGAACCACCCACTTGATTGCGATCGTAACCCACATTAACCACAACGTCAGGTGTTTCGACCCCATCCGTCAACTTTTTAAGATCAAGATCAACACCGTTAATTGCATCTTCAATACTGTTCGTGCTGCTTGTTACTGATGCTAAACCATCAATTAACACTCGAGAGTCTGCTGCAGGCTGCATTTCCCTCATCGAATTAGCATCGTTATTAATGTTAAAACCAAATTTTTGCAATGTGCTGAACGCAGGTGCATCAACGTTTACTTTAATGCTGTTTTGTTCACCTGTTTTATCTGCAGCTAGCACAAGGCGAGCCCCATTATCATCTTTGATAACAGAAGCCATTACACCGGGGTTGTCTGGTGCTCGGTTAATCAGCCGAACAACATCAAGAATCTTGCTTTCATCTGCTGGAATATCAACGGTAAACGGCTTGCCGCCTAACGCCATTGATAATTTACCCGCTCCCATTTTCTCTTTTTCATTAAAAGAACTGGAGACAATTTTATGAGATTGGGCAAGCTGCTGAACATTAACGGTGTATTTACCTGGAATGGCTTCAGAAGAGACGTTTGCGGCTAAAACCTCATCGTTGTCAATCGATACGCTGCGTGCAGACATCACGTCATTACGACGAAAATCTGCCATCAAATTTTTCATGGTATCTAACGAGCCTTTTAGTCGTCCGTAAGCACTTAAGCTCACATCAACCTGATCACGCTGTTGATTAATACGCGATTCTTTGGGTGTTCGTTCAGCATCGACAATGCTTTTTACCATGCTGTTAATATCAAGACCGGAAGCGGTGCCCGCTGCGCCTATATTCATTAACTACCTCAAATGATGACAATACTTACACTTGCGTTGTTACTAGCCCCCCTGAATGTGATGCAATCTGGCGGGATAGCGTTAAAATATCTTCGTCTGGAATCTGTCTAACAATCTCACCACTGCTCTTATCGTAAATAGTGACAATGCTGCGGCCTGATTCTTCATCAATCCGAAATGCGAGCCCTTTATTTAAGGTGCCGACAAACTCTTCAAGCTGTTCAACCACTTTTTCAAGTTGTTGACGCTGCATTTCACTTTGCTTCTCGGCCGATGCTGTTTGTTCAACGCGGCGAATATCCGTTTGCCCTTTATCACTACTTTGCTGAATACTACTTTGATTCAGTTTATCGGAGATCAGCGGCAAATCTTGAGAACCAGTAGAAGATGAAGCAAATTTTGTGCCAGAATTACTAGTCTGTACTAAGGGGGATGAACTTGCTATCGGTTTTACATCCATAACCATTCACCTTTATATATTGCGAAATGCGCTAATACAAGATTAACAAACGATAGAAAAAAGGCATAAAAAAACGGCAAGGGCAATGTGATTACCCTTGCCGTTCTTAGCTGGATTAACCCAATAGGCTTAGTGCAGCTTGTGGTGCTTGTTTTGCTTGCGCAAGAATCGAGCTAGAAGCTTGAGAAAGAATCTGGTTCTTGGTCATTTCTGTCGTTTCTTTTGCGAAATCTGTATCACGAATACGGCTGTTAGACGCAGATACGTTTTCGTTAACATTGTCTAAGTTATTGATTGTGTGGCCAAGACGGTTCTGAGACGCACCTAGGTTTGCACGGTCTGAATCGATTTGCTTAAGCGCATTATCAAGTACAGCTACCGCTTGCTGTGAGCCACCTACAGTTGTCACATCTAAATTCTGAACAGTCGTATCTGCTTTTGTAGTTAAATTCAATTTAGCAGCTGTATCCAGAGTAGAGCCGGCATCGAATGCAATATCTTTATCTGAAACAAGTTGTAACGTACGTTGCTCACTAATGCTCCCATCCGCAGCTTTAACATTAACCGTTGCGACAGAAGCATTTACGCCATCAACAGCACCGTTTATTTTGGTGGCTAGCTCTTCAATGTCATCACCAGCCTTAACGTTAACATCTGTACCATTGATTGAGAGTTTATCAGCTGCATCAACGGTCCAATCAGACTTAACAGCACCGGCCCCTGGAGCTAACAAACCGTTCGCATCAGCGGCTCCACCACCTTGAACAACTTTACTTCCCATCGCATCTGCACGAGTATCAGTTAAAGTAAGCTGTACCGCTTCACCAGAATCAGCACCTACCTGAATAGAGCGGCTGCCAAACGTACCGTTCATCAGCTTGGTACCACCAAAAGAAGTGGTTTCTGCGATACGGTTAATTTCATCTTTTAATGCGGTAACTTCTTCTTGAATCGCAACACGATCATCTGATGAGTTCGAACCGTTAGATGACTGTAGAGACAAGTCACGCATACGTTGCAAGATACTGGTTGTTTCCTGCATGGAACCTTCGGCTGTTTGTGCCATAGAGATACCGTCGTTTGCGTTACGTACGGCAACGTCTAAACCACGGCTCTGGGTCATCAAACGGTTAGAGATTTGCAGACCAGCCGCATCATCTTTCGCACTGTTGATCTTGCTACCCGTAGACAAACGCTCCATTGATTTACCTGTAGCTTCGGTTGCCTGGCCAAGGTAACGCTGAGCGGTCATCGCAGAAACGTTAGTATTTACAGTAACTGCCATAATTGTATCTCCTTAATTATTCTTAATGGCTTAACCAGCCCAGCCGGCAAGACCTCTATAATCTTTATTCAAGAGTTGTAACGGCATGGAATAGAAAACCTTTAAGCTTTTTTTTAGTTTTTTTACAAAAGAGACAAAAATGTGACTCAGAAGGGCTATTGATGAATAGTGGGGGGATTATCAGGCAATAAAAAACGGCAAGTGGTTGCCCCTTACCGTTTTTAAAAGCTAAAACTAAATAGTGCTTGCTGTCGTGTTTATTGCAACAATGTGAGTGCAGCCTGTGGAACCTGTTTAGCTTGAGCCAAGATTGACGTACTTGCTTGCTGTAGAATCTGGCTTTTAGTCATTTCAGTCGACTCTTTGGCAAAGTCCGTGTCACGGATGCGGCTGTTCGAGGTCGATACATTTTCAGCAGTATTGGCCAGGTTATTGATGGTATGACCTAAACGGTTTTGTTTCGCACCTAAATCTGCACGCTGGCTATCAATGTATTTTAATGCAGAATCGATAGTGCCAACGGCTTCTTGTGCACCACCCACACTTGTAACTTTAATTTGCTGTACCGTCACAGCTTCACTGGTAGAGCCAGCAAATAAGTCAACAGGAAGCCCCGCTGCATCTTTACCTTTTGCTAGCTGAGTTTTTGTTGTATCTAACGTTACCGCGCCGTTTTCAGAAAATAACTGAAGCTCACCATTATCACGAACAGAAGCAGAAACACCAGACTGCTGGCCGTTAATGCGGGTTGCCACTTCTTCAATATCATCGCCTTCAATTAGGTCGACTGAAATTGGATCGGCTAAGCCTGCCACGTTAATGCTAATTTTATCTCCGGCACCTGCTTGCCAGTTTTCATCAGCCATACCCGTCGCACGGAACGTTTGCCCCCCCATACGGGAATCATCGGCACGTACACTGGTTAAACCCATGATGAGTGCTTCACCAGAATCAGCTCCGATTTGAAAAGCCGCTTCGCCAAACTGACCGTTTAGTAGTTTACGCCCACCAAACGAGGTGGTTTCTGCAATACGGTTCAGCTCATCTTGCAAGGCACCCACTTCTTGTTGAATCGCCTCGCGATCTTCATTTGAGTTAGCACCATTCGCTGACTGCAATGACAGATCTCGCATACGCTGCAAAATACTGGTTGATTCTTGTAATGCACCTTCTGCCGTTTGTGCAATCGAGATACCATCGTTCGCATTACGTATGGCGACGTTCAAACCACGAGTCTGAGCAACCAAACGGTTTGAAATTTGTAAGCCTGCAGCATCATCTTTTGCGCTGTTGATCTTACTACCTGTCGATAGACGTTCCATTGATTGACTAAGATCGTTAGATGCTTTGTTCAGGTAACGCTGCGCAGTCATGGCAGACACGTTGGTGTTTACAGTTACAGCCATTTTGCTCTCCTTTGACTTTTCACTCTTAGGTAAAACAGACTACCCGCAACGTCAATCTTTCAGACAGTGAAGTGGGACCAGCCATATTAAGTTATTTAATGGGTAATTTTTTGCCACTAGTCCATTTAAAGCAAACTGTATGCCAACAATAAAAATCACGGTGTTATAAGTACGTAATTCAAATATATTTAGTTAACCCTAACGTCATCAAAGTAAATTTATTACCCGTTACCTTTAGATATAATTAAATAAATTTAGATCTTTCGTTTTTGCGAACGCTTGCTGCGATGCTTGAAGTGCCGCCATATTTTGATTCAACTCAATCACTGCGGTGGCGTAATCAAGATCTTCTAATGTGCCACGCGCTTCATTCATTACAATTTTAAAATCTTGGTGCATATCTTCTTGGCGATCTAACGTTTGCAGTCGTGTGCCCACTTCCGATCTTGCTCGGTTAATGTGCTTAAACCCTTGTGCTAATTCTTCAGCAACCTGATGCAACTCTGCCGTCGCTGATGCATCTGATACATCACTGTCTGATAGTTCGATACCACGCTTAAAAGCATCAAAGACACTGACATTCTCTTGCCTGTTTAGCGCGATACTATCGCCATTTTTAATTTCCCCTTTAAGATCAATCTTTAAGGTGTTCCATTGAATACCTTTGTGAGGATCAAAAGGTGCAGTACTGACTAATGCCCCATCTTGGTATAACTCATATGACGTATCGCCCGATGATGTTGAAAAATCGACACGATATTCAGATTGATCAGCATCATTGTCATTTTTCGCTTGCGAAAGCAGTAATAGCGAACCACTTTCTAGCGCATAATCAGGCTGGTAGTCACCAAAGGGGTTGGCGACTTCAAGGAAAAGCTTGTCACCTGCATCATTGACTGGAACATCAACTGATGGGGCAATTTTTGCCATTCGTTGGTAGCTATCGCCGACATAAGCCACATCACCGTTGTTATCACGGAAAAAAGGCTGTTGGCTATATTGCGTACCCGCGAAAACATAGTTGCCAGATTCATCGCGAGAGTTAGCCAAATTCATAAATGAATCAAAAACGCCCTGCATATCTTGCTTATGTGCCACACGATCATCGCTAGATAATGAGCCGTTTACCATCATCATAGATTTACGTTTGGCATCATCAAGTAGATTCTCGACTTCAGTGATTGCCGCTTCTTCATTGTTTAGGCGATTTCTTGCCATGGTAATGCTTTTTACTGATTGGTCGATCTGAGTGTTTTGCTGATCAAAATTCTGGATGTAAATAGACGCAACAGGATCATCCCCCGCCGTTAATAAGCGCTTACCTGAAGCTAATTGCTGTTGGTTTTCTTGCACTTTTATTTGCTGGCGATTCATATCATTAGATACAGAGTTATAATGATGGAAATTGGCAATACGACTAATCATGGTTGTTCATTCCTATCGTATATTTAACAAAGTATCGAAAGTTTCATTCGCAACAGACATGATGCGCGAAGATGCCATATACGCTTGTTGAAACTTCATCATATTAGCCGCTTCCTCATCCATGTTTACGCCCGCAATTTCAGCAACTCGGCTTTGTGCTGCATCTTTTTCAACTAAGCCCACTTCTTTTAATCGTGAAGCCGATGCTTTTTGTACACCCATTTCAGTATTTAGCCCTTCATACACATCAATCACACTAGAACGTCCGTCGTTCATGATTTTCTGAGCTTGAAGTTCTTGCATTTTAATGAGGTTACCATTATCACCATCAGCCGCATTAAGGTTGATGGCAAAGACATCTCCCCCCATCGCGCCCGACGATAACGTGAAACGCGTGCCCCCCACATTCACCTCACCACTCGGCGGGTATACTTGCGGAGCCTGCAAAATATTGCCTTTCATATCAAGTACGGCAAACTGGCTTGCATCAGGCGACACGGCGACCTGAAACTCATTCAGACCACCCGCAGCGTTAATTGCTAGATCTGCATTGCCGTTCGTTTTAGTCGCAGAGCTTAAATAACTTTGAGCGGCAATTTTTGCAGGATCATCCAATAATGCTTTAATGTTACCCGCACCATCGCGGGTTGGACGAATAGCAATACGCTCACCAATGCCTATTGGTGAATCCATCTGAATACGTAATCCATCAACAGCAAACGCTGCTGGGTTTCCGCTGGGTACAACGCTCTGACGTGATCCATCAGGTGACGTTAACGTGTGTTGGCTACCGTCAAACGTGAGCCCATATTCGCCCACTTTTAACTGGTTAATGTCTTCGATATACACTTTTAAATCGGCAGTCGATCCAGCAGGAATGCGGGCACGTGCAGCGGCTGATGCGGGATCATTCACATCATGAAATAGATTGCCGCCCACTTCACCGCTTAAATCTAAACCTTGCGATTGCAATTCATTAACCGAATCAGAAAACCCGATAGCAATACGCCCCATTTCATCCATTGCTTGAGACAGAGTTTCATCACGGTATTGAAATAAAGCGGCAAGCTTGCCGCCAATATCGTCGTTACGAATCGGTTTTAAAGCTTTGCCTTCAACAATCGCTAACTGAGTTTGCTGTGGATCTGGCTTACCATTAATCATGCGCAATTCGCTAGATTCAGTACCCGATACCAAGGTATGTCCACTACCAATCATGACGTTGAAGGTTTCATTATTTTTAGGGGTTACCGTCACTTTGGTATATTGAGATAACTCATTAATTAAGTTTTGATGGCGATCCATCAGGTCATTATCAGCCCCTGAAGCCGGTGTTTTAATGAGTGCTTTATGCACTTCTACCAGCTCACGACCAATATCATTCACCCGATTTAATGTGCCTGAAAGCACTTCGTTCGCTTCACTTTTTTGCTTCGCTAATATGCCGTAACTGTCATTTAATCCCGATGCCACTAGCTTGGCTTTTTCTATCACAACTTTACGTGAACCCAGATCATTAGGACTATCGGCCATAGCTTTAACTGCGTCATGCCACTGATTCATATCTTCAGGGATTTTCTTAGAACTGTTGGCTAGCATATTATCTAGTCGTCCTAATTGCCCTTCTCGTTCAGTCGCATAACTTAAATTCGTAGTGGTTATATTTAATTCATTAGTGGCAAACTGATCGTAGCCACGGCGAACTTCTGCCGCATGCACACCCGTACCATGTTGGCTACCGCCCCACCAAATGGGATCATTGGTTTGCTGCACCACAGACTGACGGCTATACCCTTCGGTATTAACATTATTAATGTTATGGCTGGTCGTATTGAGCTGTCGTTGTGCAGTCAATAAACCTTGAGAGCCCATATTGAGCAAATCAAATGCCATTACGCCTCCAGTTAGTCATAAAGTTTATAGAATCAAATAATTAACAAAACTTAATGCAATATTCATTCCAACTTTGAATGCGAGTTAAACCACTGATTTGATTAATTTTTTTATCTAACAAGCAGAAGACAGGTAGGAAGAGGCAAAGGCTTGCCTGATAAGTGCTTAAAGAAGTGGCTATTCGTATTACTTCATCAACGACTTTACGGTGTCCATCACACTCAATACTTTTTCAGTGTATTTTGGATCCGTCGCGTAACCGGCATTATGAATATTACGAATAAATTGTGCTGGCTCTTTCGGGTTTTCAAGAGCTTTAGAATAACGCGGGTTATCATTTAAAAAACGCACATAATCATTAAAGCTGTCTTGGTAGTTCTCATAAGAACGGAACGCAGCTTTTTCTTGCACTGCAATACCATTATGAAATTCAAGTGTATTGGTTGCGACTTTATTACCTGACCAACGGGGATCGGCTTTAATATTAAAAAGGTTATTACTTGAACCAACTGCATTTTTTATCACTTTTTTACCCCAGCCCGTCTCTAATGCAGCTTGCGCAATTAACACGGAAGGATCGGTGCCAATCGCATTGGCTGCCTTTTCAGCATACGGACGCATGCGAGTAACAAAATCTTTTGGCGTATCGAAAGTTTCAACCGAACGCGCCATTGGTGGCTTGGCTGTATTCAGAGTGCTTGCTTGCATGGCTTTTAATGCATCATCTGTCGCTTGGTTAATAACCTGTTGATCAGGCTGACGGCTGTTAGGGTTAACAGGCAAGCGTAATGTTGTATCGTTCATGACTGTACGAATCGCATTTTCAGAATCTTTATCTTCTTCACTACCGAGTTGCTGAACAATAAGATCAGCAAGCCCTAACGACCCTGTCGAACTTAGCTCGCTGGCCAGTTGCTCGTCATGCATTTGTTCAAAGAATTTTGAATTACTATTGCTGGTTAAATCAGATTCAAACGCTTCATTCGCCTGACGCATAGATTTAAAAAGCATCTGGGTAAAAATAGCCTCAAACTGCTGAGCAGCAGCACGTAGCGATCCGCTTTCATCGTCACCAATGCCCGCTCTAAGGCGTTCAAGGCTAGATATATCATGTACAAAACCAGGATCGATACTTTTCATTTTGTGAGTTCTTTACCGTAAATTCAGTGTAGTGACGAGTAACATTAAGCTAGCTACGCATTACTTAAATAATAATGAGCTGCCCTTCAATTGCACCCGCTTGTTTTAACGCTTGTAAGATCGCCATTAAATCTGATGGCGCAGCCCCAACCTGGTTTACCGCACGTACTAATTCATCAAGTGTAATACCCGGTTCAAATTTGAACATGCGTGAGTCTTTCTCTGTAACGTCAATTTCAGAGTTAGGTACAACAACCGTTTCCCCCCCTGAAAAAGGCGCTGGCTGACTCACTTGGTAATTCTCTTTGATTGAAACCGTCATACCACCGTGCGTAATCGCCGCGGGTTTTAATTTCACATTCTGACCAATCACAATGGTGCCAGTACGTGAATTAACGATGATTTTTGCCACCCCGACAGCAGGGTCAAATTCGATATTCTCGACAGTAGCAAGGAAAGCAACACGTTGACTCACATCTCTGGGCGCACGTACTCGTACAGAGGTTGCATCGATCGCCGCTGCCATTTCAGGGCCAAGAAATTCATTCACAGAATCAGCCATACGCTGTGCTGTCGAAAAGTCTGAATCAAATAAGTTAAAGGTAAGAAAATCGCCTCGACCAAAAGGGTTCGGGACTTCTTGTTCAACCATAGCGCCATTACTAATACGCCCTACGGTTGGAATGTTACCGACGAGCTTTGAGCCATCCGCCCCAGTTACACTGAAGCCGCCCACCACTAAACTACCTTGTGCTACCGCATAAACTTTACCGTCTAAACCCTTTAAAAAAGTTTGCAATAACGTACCACCACGCAAGCTTTTTGCAGAACCAATAGACGAAACAGTGATATCAATTTTTTGACCTTGCTTTGTAAACGCGGGCAATGTGGCATTAACCGCAACCGCAGCAACATTTTTTGTTTTGGGTTTCGTACCAGCAGGTAGCTGGATGCCAAAGTTTTGCAACATGGCATTAAAGCTTTGATCGGTGAATGGCGTTGTTTCACCGGTGCCGGGCAAACCAACAACTAAGCCATAGCCCACTAATTGGTTACTACGTACCCCTGCAACTTCTGAGACATCTTTAATGCGAGCAGCTTGCAGCGGCAACGCTAGCAGTAGCATAAGGCTGATACAACAGGTACGTAATTTCACTCTACGGCTCCGGGTTACTCATTAATCAAAATCGGGGTATTTACTATTTTTACTACATACATGTCATTTATAAACTGACATTAAAGAAACGGGCTAGCCAGCCTTGTTCCTGTACATCTTGGCGATCACCGGTACCTGAATATTGAATACGGGCATTGGTAATACGCGTCGATTCAATGGTATTTTCTTGGCTAATATCATCAGGGCGAATCGTGCCACTAACACGAATGTATTCATCACCCGTATTCAAGGTTAGCCATTTTTCACCCCGTACCATCAAGTTACCGTTGGCAAGCACATCAATAACCTCAACAGAAATAGAGCCTTTAATACTGTTGCTTTGATCAGCAGAGGTAGTTCCAGAAAATTTATTGGCATTTGCCACTTCATACGATAAATCACGATCACCAATGGTAAGCGGCTTGCCGCCTAGAACTAATGGATCCATCGATAAATCGGTCGACTTATCTAAGTCTGAACTCGCGCTTTTTTTGGCTTGCGTTTTCTCTTCCAGCATCACGGTCACAATATCCCCAATACCTCGAGGCTTGGTGTCATCATATAAATCTTGTGCTTGTACCGAGCTAAATAATGACCCCGTAGCTGTCGCGTAATGCTCTGGCTTTGCTTGAGGACGAATAGAGTTCCATGCAGGATCGCCAGCTTGTGGATCTTCTCGGCGACGCAACATATCAATTAAGCCTGAATCTTGCTCTGTCGAACCTTCAACCGCATCGACTGTTGTGGTGGCTTTCTCTATATCGGATGGAACCAAGTCTGGATCCATTGCACAGCCGTTCAATAGAAGAATGACAATACCAGCAAGTACCTTTTTCATTGTTAACTTACTTCCCGTTATAGCTGTTGGTTTACGTAGCTCAACATCTGATCAACGGTTGAAATGACTTTAGAGTTCATTTCATATACGCGCTGAGCTTCTATCATGTTGACCAATTCTTCCGTTACATTAACGTTCGAAGTTTCTAACATCGACTGACGAATTGCCCCTAGACCATCAAGACCAGGTACACCTTCTTGGGCATCGCCACTCGCCCCCGTAGGTAAGAATAAGTTCTGACCAATAGGCTCTAAACCGCCAGGATTAATAAAGCCAACAGTTGTTAACTGACCCAGCACTTGGTTTTCTTGCTGTCCACGAATACGTGCTGATACTTCGCCATCATTGCCAACGGTAATACCGACAGCATCTTCTGGGATAGCGATCTCTGGTTGCACCACATAGCCAGAACCCGTCGTTACCATTTGACCATCACCGTTAATGGTAAATTGACCATTACGGGTATAGCCAATGTTGCCATCGGGCAGTAAAACCTGGAAGAAGCCTTCTCCCTCGATCATCATATCCATCGAGTTATTGGTGGTTTGCGTATTACCCTGCGTAAACACTTTTTGGGTTGCGACAACTTTAGAACCTGCACCCAGCATTAATCCCGACGGTAATTCCGTATCTTGAGAAGATTGGCCACCTGGTTGGTTAATATTTTGATAAAAAAGATCTTCAAATACAGCACGACTTTTCTTAAAACCAATGGTTGAGGCGTTAGCCAGGTTGTTTGAAATGGTTGATATATTTGTCTGTTGAGCGTCAAGACCGGTTTTACTTACCCATAAAGCTGGATGCATGTTAATTACCTTTTATTGGATTAGCCTAAACGCACGAGTGAGGAAGATGCTTGATCCATTTCTTCTGCTGTTTTCATTATTTTCACTTGCATTTCAAAATGGCGCTGCAAATCAATCATACTTGTCATTTCACCAACAGCATTGACGTTACTGCCTTCTAACGCGCCTTTTAGCAAGGTTACGCCAGCATCAGCATCGTACGTTTCTCCTGGTGTTTTCGACTTAAATAAACCGTTAACATCTTTGAATAAGTCACGGTTATCAGGGCGAACTAGCTTTAATCGATCAACGATTTCCATCGCATCTGGCGGTGCACCTTGTGGTAATACAGAGATCGTACCGTCGTTACCAACTTGAATTTTACTAATCGGAAGAGGGATGAAAATCGGACCGCCATTTTCACCTAACATTAAATTACCGTTGCTGTTTTGCAGCATACCAGTTTCATCAATTTTAAGATGACCCGCACGGGTATAAGCTTCTTGACCAGAGGCGTCAAGCACAGCAAGCCAACCATCGCCTTCTACTGCAACATCAAGATCACGACCTGTCGTCATCACTGAACCTTGAGAGAAATCTTGCCCGGGGCGCTCTGTCATGGCAAAAACACGAGACGGTAAACCTTCACCATACGCTTGCATACTGCGCGCTTGTTCCAAGTCAGCTCGGAAACCGGTCGTTCTTACGTTAGCGAGGTTGTTGGCATGTGTTTGCATACCATACATATCTTGCTTTGCACCACTCATAGCTAAATAAAGCGCACGATCCATTATTGCTCTCCCATCTCATCTGAATGGTTTAAAGCAATAAGTATGCCAACGCAATAAGTTACTTATAAATCAGTATGTTGGTTAATTAAAGCGTGAACTTAAAGAATAAGGAGGAAGCGAGGAGACATTTTTTTGGCAGGTTAAGACAAATATTGCCGCTTAAAAGACAAGCGGCAATATTGGCAATAAAGCTGATACAGATTGACTAAAGAAAGAATCTTATCGAATCTGTAGAATAGTTTGTTGTAGCTGGTTATCGACTTCTAACGCTCGTGAGTTAGCTTGGAAGTTACGTTGCGCAGTAATTAGATCAACCAGTTCTTGTGTCATATCGATGTTTGACTGCTCCAGCGTACCGCTTTTCACAGAACCAAATGCACCTTGGCTTGCTTCACCCCAAATAGCAGCACCAGAATCTTGACCCGTTGCCCACTGAGTACCACCTTTTGATACTAAGCCTTGCTCATTCGCAACACGTACCATACCAACACGGCCTAGTGTGACGTTTTCGCCATTACTGTACGTACCAACGATTGACCCTTTAGCATCAATATCAACTTTTGACAAATAACCAGTTGTCGCACCATTTTCACTGAACTTACGAATTTCAAACGGCGCAGCATACTGCGTTGGCGAATCAAAATTCATGGTTAATGTCTGAGCTTCATCTGCACCATTTAGATCAAGGCCAGCTCCACCATCGCCTAATGCTTCAGATATAATTGGCTGCCCATTATTGATTTGAGCAACAGAACCATCAGTATTAAAATCAAGCGTACTACCCTGATGTCCATTGACTGCAGTTGTACCACCGTTAGTGATATTAATCGGTTTTTCACCTGTTGCATCTGTGCCTGTATAATAAACAGACCAGCGGTTCGGCGCTGAGTTATCTTTTACATAATACGTCGATAACTTGTATGGCTGCCCCAATGAATCATACATACTGACAGACGTTGATTTATCGTAGCTGTTACTATCATTGAAATCGAACAATGTTGCATCTTTTGCATCAGCAGAGGCTGGCAGGTTCACCCCAATATCAATACTCGTTGATGCGCGAGGTTGACCGAACTGATCAGGCACTTTCATAGCTTGTGGTTCATAAGACGTTACTTGATCAGTTTCTTGATCAACACCATAGCCCAATAAGTACTGACCTTCTGAGTTAACGATCTGATTGTCTTTATTTAGATGGAATGCACCGTTACGAGTCAGGTTATTATTCTGTGGTTGCAGCTTATCGTCAGTAACAGCAAAGAACCCACTGCCTGAAATACGCAGATCCATCGGGTTATTAGTATAAATACTCGACCCTTCATGGAATTGCTGAGCAACAACCGATGTTTGCACACCGCCACCTGTTGTGGTTTTTGCATTAGAAAAGATCGAACTTGAATATACATCACCAAATTCAGCACGAGACTCTTTAAAACCGTAGGTATTGGAGTTAGCAATGTTATTACTTGTGGTGTTTAGGTCTTTTTGAGATGCGCCGATACCACTAAGCGAAATATTGAATCCCATGTTCTGACTCTCCTAATACTTGTGCATTAATTTCGCATTAATTTGTTTATTCTATGTGCTGTTAACAGCTTATGCCTTACCAACTTCAAGCACTTCTGCCAGCTTGAATGGCGAATTGTGACCCGCTAGATTTAACATAACGTTACCGTCACCTTTACCCAGCAATACACTGTTAACGTTGGCATAAGTAGATACTTCAAAATCACGGTTTTCACCGCCCACCATACCTGACGCTTTCACTTGGTAGCGGCCTTCTGGCAAAGGTTTGCCTTCTTCATCGGTACCATCCCATTCTAGGCGGTGTTCACCTGGAGGTTTCGCGCCAAGATCGAAGGTTTTGATTAGCTGCCCTTGTTCGTTTTCAATACGTACCATCATGTTATCAAGGGCTTGTGGTAGCTTAACCATCCCAGTGATACCACCTTCTGCTTTTTTAACACCAGTAGCACCAGGGATTAACACATCACGCCCCACAAGCGATGAGGCTTGCAATGCTTGGCTTGATGTCATGGCTGAATTCAAGCTACCAAATTGTTCATTCATTTGGTTGATGCCATCTACCGTTGCAAACGATGCCATTTGGGCAATCATCTGATCGTTGCCAACTGGTTTAAACGGGTCTTGCTGGGCAAGTTGTTTTGTCAGTAATGATAAAAAGTCATCTTGTTTTAATTCATTTTGACCCGTTACTTTTGATTGCGTTTCTTGTAGCTTTTTCTCTTGCATTCCCTTGAGTTGATCAAGATAAGACAAGTTGCTTTGACCTGCGCCTGTAATACCAGCCATAACAGTGACTCCTTACCTTATTTACCCATCTGCAATGTTTTCATTAGCATCTGCTTACTGGCATCTGCTACTTGCACATTACTTTGATAAGAACGCGACGCTGAAATCATGTTGGCCATTTCTTCCATAACGTTAACATTCGGCTTATAAATATAGCCTTCATCATTCGCTAATGGATGCTGCGGGTTGTATTCCGCGCGTAATGGCTTCTGGCTTTCAACAATACCTTTAACCTGAACAGGCACACTTTCAGCACGCTGATAGCTTGCACTGTTTAATGCCGCGGCAAAAATTGGATGACGCGCTTTATAGGTTTCTTCTGCAGAACTACTGACGCTATTGGCATTAGCAAGGTTACTTGAGGTGGTATTCAAACGGACTGACTCTGCGCTCATAGCAGATCCGGTTACATTAAATACATTAAATAAACTCATTTATTAATCCCCTCTCAAGGCTTTGCTTAAATTCTTAAACTTAGCACCCAAGAAATCTAACGATGCTTGATATTCCAGTGAATTCTGCATGAACAAGTTCTGCTCCAGCTGAGCATCAACCGTATTGCCATCACCAGTGTCTGGTTGAGTAGGAACACGGTACATTTGTTCACCCATTACATTTGCAGAGGCAGAAATATGCCGCCCATTAGTTCGGCTCAGACCAATGCTTGCCCCTGATGTTGCCGCTTTTAATGCGCGATCGAAATCCATATCTTTAGCCTTATAACCAGGCGTATTAGCGTTAGCAATGTTGCTGGCAAGGGTTTCAGCACGCTTACCACGTACACCAACTGAGTATTGATGTATACCCAACGCTTTATCAAAAGAAATAGACATAGTTGCCTCCACAATAACTTAATGTATATAAAGCAAATAGGATGCCAAGTTTTTAAATGGCAAATAAACAGGCGAATAGACAGATAAACAAAAAGCGGCCAAGGCCGCTTTTTATTTATTAATGATTTGAATCTGTCATTACTTCAATTTGTAGATGATACCAGGGTTGCATCGAACCATTTCAAACTTATCGGTTAGCCCAGTCAAGGATTCTGACGCGCCTAACAATAAATAGCCACCAGGGTTCAAGCTTGCCGCCATTTGATTCAAGACTTTTGCTTTCATATCTGGCGCAAAGTAAATCAATACATTACGACAAAAAATGATGTCAAACTTTCCGAGTAATGCATAACTGTCTTTTAAGTTCTGCGGACGGAAATTCACCATACGCTTTACTTTGTCATTCACCTTCATTCGGCCATCGCCATTGTTCTCAAAAAAGAAACGGCGACGCTCAGGCGATAAACCACGGCTTAACGCTAAATTGTCATACGCGCCAGCCCGACAAGTATCCAACATCGTTTGTGATATATCTGTAGCTGTAATCTGAACACCCGATGCCAACATCCCTGGTCGACGATTTTGCAGCTCCAATATCGTCATCGCAATAGAATAAGGTTCTTGACCTGATGAGCTAGCAGAAGACCAAATTTTAAGTGGTCGTTTACTGGCAGCCATTTCCGGTAGAATCTTATCGGCAAGCACTGTGTACGGATAAGTATCACGAAACCATAATGTCTCATTGGTTGTCATCGCATCAACGGCAGCAACACGTAATTCACGATTACGACCACTAATCACAACTTGGAGTAATTCTGATAGAGATGAAAGCGAAAATCTGCTGACTAATGGACTTAAGCGACTACGCACTAAGTACTGTTTACTATCGCCAAGTACAATCCCGCATTGAGCTTCTAGGAAACGGCAGAAATCCCGATACTCTTGATCTTTTATTGTTATAGCTGTCATCTACTACTCTTTATAATTATTGCTTCTTGTTTGATATTGTTATTATTGCTTAGAAGGCATTGCAGCCTTAACAGCAGTACCCAATTCATCTGGGTTAAATTTAGGTATAAATGCATTTGCACCTACGCGCTCAACCATCGCTTGGTTAAAAACGCCACTCAGTGAAGTGTGCAGAATAACATGTAAATCTTTTAAATTAGGATTATTACGAATTTCGGCAGTCAACGTATAACCATCCATTTCTGGCATTTCAATATCTGAAATAACCAATGCCAATTGATCGTAAATACTGCCTTCTTTAGCCATTTCTTTTAGTTTAATAATGGCTTCTTTACCATCTTTAACTAAGATACATTCACAACCAATGGCTTCAATCGCACGTTGAACCTGCTTACGTGCGACACTTGAATCATCAGCCACTAATACACGGCGAATTTCAGGTAATGAATCAATTAATTCTTCAAGCACTGAGCCGGTAATATCCGTATTAACAGGCGAAATTTCATCAAGAATTTTTTCAACGTCCAAAATTTCAACAAGTTCACCATCAATCTCGGTGACCGCTGTCAAATAGTTCGCTCGCCCAGCCCCCTGTGGCGGTGGCAAAATTGATTCCCAATTCATATTAATGATTCGTTCAACAGAAGAAACCAAGAAACCTTGAATTGAGCGGTTAAACTCAGAAATGATCACAAAACAATTATCTAAATCATCAATAGGGCGCCCACCCGTTGCTAGGCTCATATCGATAACAGAAATAGTTTGACCGCGAATATGTGCAATCCCTTTAACCAACGGATGCAAATTTGGCATGGTCGTCAGCTTTGGACACTGAAGTACCTCTTTCACCTTAAAAACGTTAATCCCGTAACGTTGGCGTCTATTCAGCCTAAATGTCAAAAGCTCTAATCGGTTTTGACCAACAAGTTGGGTGCGCTGATTGACTGAATCAAGTATCCCCGTCATAAAGGTGACTCCATGTTATATATTTTTCTATTTGGAAAGTGAATACGAGTAATCTCGCCTGTAATCACATATTATGATCCTAAGACTAACAAGCGTAGCCTTCGTAACTATAACCAAAGAGCCAGAATCGTGACCCAAAGAACACATTTAAAACTCTTCGTAATTTTTATCGGCTTTATATCGATTTTCTTTAGCACTAATATTTGGGCTTCGAAGCAAATCACGCTCGATACAGTACAGCATACAGCCGAAAGGCATGTCGAACAATTAATCAGTGTACCAGAGCGGGGGGAACTTAAGCTAACGGCCGCATCATTAGATTCTCGATTAAGACTTTCAGAGTGTACAGAGCCTTTAAACAGTACCATACCTGGTAAGCAATCATTAACAGGAAACGTAACGGTACTTATCCGTTGTTCACCTGAAAATTGGCAAGTTTATGTGCCAGTTCGCGTTCAATTGCTACTACCACGTGTTGTGGCCGCAACCCCCCTAGCCCGTGGGCTTGTTTTGAATGCATCACATCTTAGTGTAAAGCTCGTAGAAAGTCGTTTCCAGCGTGGCATTGTTTTTGAAGAGCCTGCAGAAATTATTGGCTCTAAAGTAAAACGTACCGTCAATATGGGCGAAGCCGTGCAAGGCAACGACATCTGCTTAGTATGCCGTAATGATGCCGTAATGATAAAAGCAGGTAACGGTGGATTAAATATTATCACCAATGGAACAGCTTTATCTGATGGCGCTCTTGGTGAACAGATCCGAGTACAAAATACTAAGTCTAAACGGATTGTAGACGGTACAGTTAGTGCTGTAGGCGAAGTAACCGTTAACTATTAATCGCTCGAAACCTGCGTATTTCTATCACTAGAAATCACTTTTTACACTACGACGGTATAAACTGCATAGAATGTGTAAAAAGTGCTAAAGTTACTCTATATGCAGCCGATAGTGTTAGCGTATTCAGTTTATTGTTCAAAGGCTTAATTTATGGCAAGTATTGATCATCTGCGCAACAGTCAACCGATGACAACCGCTCGGAATAATCAGAGTAAAGTAACGACATCATCGTCAGGCAGTCAACCTACTGCGGCACCAAGTCAGGGGCGACAAGATGCTGTTTCGTTAAGTTCACAAGGTAAAGCTGTTGGTCAAATCCACCAACAACTAGCCACTGAACCTAGCTTTGATAGTGCAAAAGTCTCGGCAATTAAAGAAGCCATTTCAAGTGGCGCTTATGTCGTTGATGCCGATAAACTCGCATCTAATATGATGAAGTTTGAAGATGAGCTACGCGGGCTATAATGTTGCCCCTTAGCCTTATTTTGACATTAAGAATAATGTGACACTATGCCTGATACTATTGAGCAACTTCTAGAGCTGCAACACGCTACATTGATATCCCTTTCTCGCCTATTAGAGCAAGAAAAAGGGGCAATTGTTAATCGTCAATCCGTCGAAATTGATCGTATAGCCAAAGATAAGCTCAGCTTACTCAATAAAATTCAGCAACAAGATCACCTTATAGCAAGTCATGCTCAACGCCAATTACTAACTGACAATACCGAATGTATGCAGAAAGTAACGGAAATAAAAACGATCCTTACACGCTGTAAAGCTGCCAATGAAGTTAATGGTGAAGCATTACAACGCGCTCAACTTAGCTTTCATAAGCTAAACAATTTATTTCAGCAGAGCCGCGGTAAAAGCCAAATGACGTATAATAGTGAAGGTGTCGCACAAAATATTCGCACACTAGGCACGAATATTAAGGCGTAATTGGAGAGCGAATAATTAAAACATTGTCTCTTGATTCGTAGGGACATGATAAACCTCACCATGTTTTTTCATTCGGTCCATAACACTTAAATCAAGTTCCATTTCAGTTACATAGCTATCACCCACTGGGTAACTGCTAATTACCTTCGCACCTCGAATAATGCCATCAACAGCCCCATCAGTGCTTTCTACACCCAACTGCTGATCATCCATTTCCGCTCTGGCGCTAATACGCATACCGTACACTTGTTCGGTTAATTCACGGTAAGCATCAATCTTAGATGCACGCATTGCACGTATGCGTTTTTCTTCGTTGGTACGACCTCGTTGTTCACTGATCGTCGCATAACCAACAGCAGTGATTACGTCGTTATTCTTGCGCATTTGCGTTAATGGCTGACAGCCGACTAACAGCAATAAGCTCAAAATAATCCAGCGATGCATGACAACTCCTAAGGTTTTAATATTATCGTATTTCGATCAATACTTGTTGCTTCAGAACGGATAATAACGCCATTCTGAATACGCATTTTGTTTAAAGAATCTAAATCACGACCAATCCGATCGGCGGGTAAGAAACCTTGAGCAGAAGCAATAACAACCCGTGAACGCATACCTATAATACGTGCATTCACTAGTAAACCTGCCCCTTGGCGCAACATAGTCCCAGTCAGCACATAATCGACCGGTTGCTGCCCTGCGAGTTCTTTCCAGTTTCGGCTAAGGGAGAAGTCTCCGTTAGGCGTCACTTTAATGGCCCCTGTCGATTTGTAATCAACCACCGTAAAGCCGCGTTGCTGCATCTGATACATGAAACTTTCACTGACCGTGTTACCCAGCCAGTTCGTTTCATTCATCTCTTGTAAATCAACAAAAGAAGTAACCGCTAGCGGGGTCTTTGCCGTCAAATACTGATTAGAAACAATAAGTTGCTCTGTTAGCCCTTCGATAAAATAATCCAAGGTATGGCGTGGGGTTTCCGACAAAAGTAAAGGACTGCCCGTATAAAGTTCTTTTCCGTTATAAATCGGAGTTTGTGCACACGATGTGGTCAATACTGATAGTAGTATGACGATCCATTTATTCATTCTAGCCAGCTCCGGATGAAAAGAAACTTGTAGCCTGTTATCGTTCGATTAAAGAAAAACTTTATCTATTATTTCCTAAATCTTATGAAAAATGCTTTTCGGAACACTCTTTGCATATCGTCCTAGCACAGAAAGCATAGAAAAGAGTTGAGCATTAACTTGATATAAAAAACGGTAAGTTTTATCTTCAGTTAATCGCTAACAAGCAAATTTCATACCCAAGTTGAGTGAGACATGAAAAAAAATACAATTAAGTGCTTAAGTGGCTTGTGTTTACTAATGGCATTTCAAGCGAATGCCGCTTGGTTAGAAGTCACAGGGAAAGCCCCTATCCTAGAAAGCGACAGTACCGCGCGTATCAATGCATTAGAAGATGCTACCTATCAAGCCATGCTGTATTCCGGTGCTGACATTGCTAGCTTTAATCACATAAGGCCTTATTTAGCGACTGAAAAAGAAGAATACCAATTCAGTGGTAATTCAATTCGTCATGTCATGGTATTAAAGCAGAATAAAAAAAGCGGCAATATGTACGTTACGGCACGTATTGATGTGTATCCATCGGCAAATAGTTGCCACAAGAACCAATACAAGAAAGGAATACTGCTAGGAGAGTTTGACCTAATATCACCACAGCATGCTTCTATGGGCAGTATTTATCAGATTGGTGATGATTTCACATCCTTATTACAACGCCAGATCCAAAGAAAATCACAGAGCTTTGTCGTATCGGGCGTCACGCAAGTGCCCATACGACCAGGGCAACCAACAGTGATGACGATGCTAGCGGAAGACAACGACGCACAATATATAGTGAATGGACAAATTACCGATCTTACCTCGACACTCGATCAGAAATTTATTAAAGATGATCAAGTCAATCGGCAGTTTGCAGCAACGTTGCAAGTTATAGATGGTAAAACGGGGGATATTTTATTCCAAAATAATTACCGAGAGATTGCAGAATGGCCTTTTGCCAAAACAAGCCAGGTAGACACGAAAAGTGCTCGCTTTTGGCAATCAACTTATGGTCAAGCAGTACAACGTATAACCCGTAACATGATGCTTGATCTTGAAACAGCACTGTCTTGTCGAACCAGCCTACCTGAAGTTATTAATGTTCATAATAATACTGTGCAGATCAATGCTGGCCGTATTCATGGTGTTAACCGTGGTGACCAGCTTCAGCTATGGCATAGTGCTGGATTCATTGATCCAATGGGTATTGCTCGAAATCGTATGGTACAAACAGACATCACATTAACGGTTGAACGTATCTACGAAAAATCAACAGAACTGTCTGTTGACCAAGCAAATCTTGCGAACAGCATTCAACCTGGTGATTTACTGACCAAGCAAATCGACCGATAGCACTAATTACTTAAAAAGTTGAAAAATATGAGTATAATGGTGGCCAAGTGCCCCCTTAGCTCAGCTGGATAGAGCGTCCCCCTCCTAAGGGGAAGGCCACAAGTTCGACTCTTGTAGGGGGCACCATTTCAAACATAGGCTTACAAAACCTTTCATCTTGTAAGCTTATGCCTTTGATTGAGCTAGGTAACAAACCTTACTGCTTACATCTCGAAATCAATACTTATATAAATATTACCTAATTGCCCCAGCTCATGTTCTTTCCATTCATCAAGTGTATCAAATACCCGGTAGCCAAAATCAGCACTCATGGTGTCACTGATCTGATAACGGATACCAGTCTGAGCGCCAAATGTCCAATCATTCACATCATACAAACCGAACTTATATCCCACACTACCGCCAGCAAATGCCTGCCAACGACGAGTATCTGATAATGGGTAAAGATAATCATAAGCCAAATGGATGCTGGTTACCCCTGAAGAAAAACCATGGGAGTAATTAGCAACTACGCGATGCTGCTCATCAAATATAACTCCTAAACGAAATATCGGCTCAAACTCCAATGGTGCATAGTATTTCGTCCCATCCGTAATCCCAACCCCCATAAAAGATTGGGAATCTTCAACCGCACCAATAACAGAAAAGCTAAGTAGAGTAGTAAACAGTATGCTTTGTTTTAAAACATGTCTAAACACAATAAAAACGCCGTTTTAAATGGAATTACAAACGTACTCAGGAGCGTAAATAATAGGAAGGTCTAGAAGGATTAATTCATATGAAGAATATCTCAAGAAAGCTAAATGAAGCTGCCTTATCATTTTATGATTAAAAACAAAAACTAATATTAGAACATCGATTATTCAATCGTAGAAAAAGCTGATATTGGGAGGCAATTCGAATAAACCCCTAACTCAAATTAATAAGCGAGTGTGATAATAAATATGCAGCAGACTACTGTGCCTTCAATTATTCCGGTTAGGGCACCAGAAACTTTAAAGGCTTAGCAATTTACGTTGCTAAGCCTTTTTCATTTATCTTACCATGAGTTAAAAGAATGCTTTCAACTTATACCAACCTAGACAAGCACCTGATCATTTACTTATCCAAAAGGATATTAATCATTAGAATGCATAAATTAAGTTAAATCCGCCGCCGTTTTCTGTAGATTTAGCGCCACCAAACTCACTCAACTCATAGCTATGAAGTTCTACCGAAGCAATAACACCTGCTGCAAATGCATAAGAAACACCACCAGCAATAATATCTCGCTTACCTGTCGCCCCTACACTGTTGTCATCGAAATCAATGCTTGAGTAATAAGCAAATGGCTTAATACCAAAGTCCATTAGGTAACTAGTGTAAATATCAAACGCGTTGGCATCAGCCCACTTTCCGTCAGGACCAAATAAGCCAGCTTTATGAATTTTGGTACCTTGAGTATAAGCAGCGGCAACTTTAAGGCCATCAACTTCATAATTACCCGCAAACGTTAATGCCTTCTGGCTATCACCGTCGTTTAGGCCAATGTTACTTGAACCTGATTCCACTTTTACTTTGTTCTCAAGGTAAGTCGTACCAAGGCTAAGACCAAAATCGAAATCGTAACTTACAGCAGCTGCGTAGTTATAATCACGGCTGACTTTTTCGCCAGTTAACTTCGCGTCTTGATCAGTTAACTCTGCATTATAGCCATCCGTTGATAGACCGTAATGCGCCGAAACATTCAAGCCATTCTGGCTGTAACGGTAAGCAATCAACTCGTCACCACGCCCCGTTGCCGCAAACCCACCATCAGCACCTTCTGAATAAATAGGTGTCGCATCAGGATCGATAATGACCATATTATCCATGTAACGCGCAACATCATGATAAGCAGACCACTGCTTGCCAAAACGCAGATTACCTAAATCTTCATGATTAATAGTTATATAGCTAAGACGATTTCGGAAATTGCTACTACCCGAATTTGGTGAATTAACAAACTGATCCCACTCAAGTTTGAAATCAATACTCCAGTCATTAGCCATTTTTCGTTCAGCGGCAATATTGAAGATACTACGACCCAAACTTAAGTCAGCTTCATCAGCCCACATAGGTTCAGCTAAATCAAGAACGGCTACGCCGCCTAGCTCCAGTTTATTAGTGTCATCCTGATAAATAACCTGTGCAAAAGCTTGTCCAGATAGAAGAGCTGCAGATATGAAAACAGGTAATAATGCTTTTTTCATTGTTGTTAAATATTCTTTGATATTGTGTATGTATTTCGAATGTTGCCACAAAGACATATAGAACTCTAGACGTCTACTGGCAATTGATATTTTTTTATGCTTTTTCACAAGAAAACATCAGGATAACAATTAGGCAACGATGTACACCAACAAGTAACATCCACCTCACATATGAACCTGATTGTAGCGCTGTATTTTGACGGAAATTTTGGTTATCACAAAATGCAGATACAAAAAAACCTCGTCGAAGTATTTATCTTCAAACGAGGTTTCTTGTTTTCATGCTTACCTATTTTTTCAATTATAAAAAAATAGATAATTAATTTGGTGGAGCTATGCGGGATCGAACCGCAGACCTCTTCGCTGCCAGCGAAGCGCTCTCCCAGCTGAGCTATAGCCCCAAATTGTTTACTAATCATAAAAACTTAATCATTTCATGTCAATAGAATCAATCTAAGTACAAAATATAGAATCAAGTTCTGTGAATTTGATCAAAAAAAGGAAGAGGTTAATCCTCTTCCTTTAAATGAACGTTTAACAACACAATAATTATGCGTTTGCTTCACGTTCTGCAATGAATGCCAGTGCCATCGTAATACGATTAACAACACGCTCTTTACCAATCAGCATCATGGTTGCATCAACCGAAGGCGATTGGCCTTGACCGGTAACAGCAACACGTAAAGGCATACCTACTTTACCCATACCAACTTCAAGTTCAGTACATGTATCTGCAATTACTGCATGCAGGTTTTCGGTATTCCAGTCTTCAAGTGCTTCTACTTTAGATAACACTAAAGCTAATGCATCTTTTGCGACAGGGCGTAAATGCTTCTTCGCAGCGCCAGCTTCAAACTCGCTAAAATCTTGGTAGAAGTAGCGCGATTGATCAGCTAGTTCGATTAACGTATTACAACGCTCGCCAACTAATCCAATGACATCGGTAATTTTAGGGCCATTTGCTGTATCAATTTCTTTTTGATCGAGGTGCCATTGCAGATACTTTGCAACATACTCAGGTTCAGCAGTCTTAATGTAATGGTTATTCAACCACAGTAGCTTATCTGTGTTGAATGCAGACGCTGATTTACTGATTGATTCAAGACTAAATAAGTTAATCATCTCTTCCATAGAGAAGATCTCTTGATCACCATGAGACCAACCTAAACGGATTAAGTAATTAAGTAATGCCTGAGGTAAATAACCTTCATCACGATACTGCATCACGCTAACCGCACCATGGCGCTTAGACAATTTAGCGCCATCATCACCAAGGATCATCGCACAGTGTGCGAATTCTGGTACTGGTGCGCCGAGTGCTTCATAAATATTGATCTGACGAGGGGTATTGTTAATGTGATCTTCACCACGAACAACCTGAGTAATGCCCATATCCCAATCATCAATTACAACACAGAAGTTATATGTTGGACTGCCATCAGTACGACGAATAATTAGATCATCAAGCTCGCTATTGGCAATTTCAATGCGACCACGTACTTTATCTTCAAATACAACCGTACCTTCTTTCGGGTTACGGAATCGAATACAGAATGCGCTATCTTCTGTTGCTGCTGCATTTGCTGCTACAATTTTTGGATGATTAGCATCGTAACGAGGCTTAACACCAGCTGCCATTTGCTCTTCACGAAGTTCGTCTAATAACGCTTTCGGGCAATAGCACTTATACGCTTTATCTTCAGCTAATAATTGGTCGACTAACTGATTATAACGATCAAAACGCTTAGTCTGGTAATAAGGACCTTCATCCCAATCCATTCCTAACCATTCCATGCCTTCAAGAATGGCATCGATCGCTTCTTGTGTAGAGCGTTCAAGGTCAGTATCTTCGATACGAAGTACAAATTCGCCACCCATGTGCTTAGCAAATAACCATGAATACAGTGCTGTACGAGCACCACCTACGTGCAGAAAGCCTGTTGGGCTTGGTGCAAAGCGAGTTTTAACCGTCATGTAAATTTACCTTATGAATAAAGGATCAGGCAGTGAGAGCCACTGCATTAAGATTATTGCGGGGTATTTTAACACTGTGAGGTAATTCTACAATCATCTGTAATGCGTTCAATGACTGTAATTCAAAATCCGTATCAACCCGGTGGACCTTTAGGATACATGTAAGTATCAAATCCACGATCCCATTCATAACGAAATTGTGGCTCATCCCGTCGCCCTTTACATTGATCTTGGTATCTTAGCCCTTTAACGCCATAACCAAACGCCTTGTTCACATCACAAAATGTGTTAATACCGTCTTCATAGCCCGCTTGATATTGTTGGTAACTTTCTTGCTCTAGCTTATCAACTTGATACGCTTTGGTTAATTCCGTTTCGGTCTGCATTACTTGGCCTTGTATGGCATTTTTTTTACCTACCTCAGACCACTCAGGTGAAGATGTAGGTGTGTACTGAGCAGCGCAGCCACTGATAATTAGCGAGAAAATGACAATAAACGCGTTAGTTACGATATAAAATTTCGTCATGACAGCCTCAAATATGAATAAGCAGAAGCTGGAAGGAGTTAATTAGGAAGCCATCGACCTCCTAATTAAAGTAACAAACTGGTTCAATAATGTGTTTTACCACCCTTTTGAGCACAGATTGTTTGAGGAACCCAACTCTCAACTGTTTGACCACTTTCCATAGTCACCACACATCGATAGATAGGCATTGCTCCAACACCGCCAGATTGCGCAGCGAAAGCAGGCATCGAAGACACAATAAATAGTGTTATTGCTGTAAGAATACGTTTCATAAGCTACCTTTTTTGATCTTCATCACAAAAATTCTAGCTTAGTTTTTTATAAACTCCATGCAAATAAACATATTTTTAATATTGAATCAGAAATACCAGCTTCTGTATAAACAACAAAGCCGGGTTACAAGAACCCGGCACTATATAGACGCTGATTATTTCACTGAGAATGGAATAGTCAATGTCACTTTTAAGTCTGTTTCGTCTTGGAATGCGTTCGAGTACGGTGCCCAGTTTCCAGCATTTGAGTCGTTAACATAGTATGTGTAGTACATACCAAAGTTAGCCCCTTTCAGTGCTCCACCCTGAATAGCATAATTTAAGAAGGCACTACCAGAGTATTCAACTAGTTCATCAATACCAGCTTGATCAGACTTAGCACCAAAGGCATATACGCCATTGACACCAGCACTAAAGCCTTGTGCGCCTAAGTCAGAGAAGTCACGCGCAACAGAACCGAAGAAGCCTAGCTCACCATCATGGTTAAAGTCAGAACGGTTATTCCACCAAATATCGTAAGCACCGTTTGAACCACCATAAACTTCAGTCAGACGGTAAGCCATGTTACCCACGTTGCCACGAGTATCGCTTGAATCTGCCGCAGTGTATGTTGCTTCAGCACGTACAGAGTACTGGCCGTAAGACTTAGCCGAAATGAATGCTAACTGGTAAGCCGTTGAGTCATATTGGTTATCATCATCAACAACATAAAGTTGTGGAGATAGGTACCAACCGTCAGCCGTTGTGTACTTCACTTTAACGTGAGCATTTTTACGATCGCCATCTGTTAACGCAGCATAAGCCGCATCTAACAGTAGTCCGTTGTCAAACGTATAGCGACCACCTAATGAGTACGCAGTGCCTGCATCTTCAGCACTTGAACCGGTTCCAGTACGGAATTCATAGCTGTCTTTGAACCAAGGTGCACGATATTCGTCAGCAACAACCAGGCCTAATGCCAGGTTACCAAGATTTGCGCCAATTTCACCACCAGTATATGTACCCGCGGCGAAAGACCAGTTAACGCCCATAGCCGTCGGAACCGATGGCTGGAAATAGCCTAATTTAGCCGTTACTGCATCACCAAACTTAAATTTGAATGCAGCAGTCTGGAATGCTGCTCCGTTATCATTACATCCTGAATCCCATGCACTATCACAACCACTTCTATTGGTTGGTTCCATATCATATGGATTATCAACACCCCAGAAGTTCATTTCGTGATCCGGAGATGCGTTTTGCCACAAATCAAACGTTGAATAAACGTTAAGATCTAAACCAACAGTATCAGCCACGTAGCCCGAGTTAAAATCAACAGATAGGTACAGTGAACCGTGATCTAAATTTGGTACTTTTGATGTGTCGTTGCCATTCGCATCGACATCACCACGTGTACGATCACGCATCCAAACATTGAGAGCACCATTGATAGACGAGTCTTCAAAGAATCCGCTCGCTTCGGCAGACGGTACAACTGTTAGCGCCGAGCCAGCCACAATACCAACAACAAGTGCACTAAGCACTGAACGTTTAAAAAATTTTTCCATGGAATAACTCCTAATAAAAAATAGCTGTATATGTATGCACCCTTAAGTTGGCCGCCGAAGGTCTACATACAAGTTATTTATATAACCTTGTTTCTATATAACTTTGTTTCAATAGGGAGAGAGGTTACAAGCTTTTTTCATTTCAGGAAGTTAACGCAGGGTAAATTATGACGCCGTTCAAACCAAGTAAACATAAAAATAAATCAAACGATTAAAATCAACAACTTAAACACAGAGCATCAGAAAACATAAACGTTAAAAGACTATATTAACTGTGAATCAACTCGCATAAAGCCAATTTTAGAAGTCTAAAAGTAGACTCATTGCACCTGTATTTATAAATATATTCTTTGCTTTATATGTATTGAGGGCAAAATAATGATCTACCTCGCAAGTTGAAATAGAAACATTGAACTAATCAACCCGCCTTTCTCTAAAATTGACGTTTTTACTTTACACATATTTAGCATCGACAATTAAGCCGAATAAGCATCAAACATTACCAAAAGGAATTCTACCAGCTCATATCTATGTCCAATGGAAGCAATTAAAAACAACAAGATACAATGCTTACAAATCAAGTGATGCCCAGCGGTAACGACCACTAATTCACATGTCTGTGATTGGCCTCTGATAAGCATTATTAATAGGTTGAATAAACCATTTTGTGATCAATATCATGATAATCATCATTAATTTTATGGAAGAAGTACGGGATTATAACGAACAAAAGATAGGGCTTAGATAGGGATTATTCCAATAAACATATTAAGTATCAGGATAGAATAAATCATGACTTTAGTTAAAGTCTTTATAAAACCGGAGAGTCCGTTCTCCAGCATTATACTATTTAAAAATCAGCTGGATTTCCTTTCCCCCCCAGAGTTCGGCAATTAAACCAAGGGACAAAAACTGTTTCACCGGAAGGAAGTTTACAATATGTTTGGCCAAACCCACCGCCATTACCGCCAGAAGAAGAAGCACTTGCAGGTGAAGATATTAGCAATACCATAAATAGACTTGAAGCTAGAAAAGTTAACTTGTTTTTCATATAACCCCCATAAGAATGTGACTTTTGTCACATTGAGTATAGGAGTTAATAATATACATGCCATTTTATAGAATTAATTTTCATCAAAAATTTATATACTTAATTTACAGTTTCTTTTTTCAATACAAAATAAAAGTCAGCCTAAGATAAGGCTGACTTAATTAAAATACTGCTAAATAAATGATTAGTTGAAGCTATAAGGAATAATTACCTGCAAGCGTAAATCAGTTTCATCTGCAGACCTAGCACCTGCATATTCATCACGCTCTAGCACTGTACCGTGTAAACGTACTGTTGAGCCTTTTAATGCGCCAGTCTGAAGAGAATATGCAACTGTTGCATTAAATGCATACTCGCTCTCATAATCCCAATCGCCCGTAGCTCCTTCAGCAGCAGATTTACCACCAGTACCGTAACCAAGGCCTAAGTAGTAATTCCAACCATTACCTTGGTTGTAAGCAACACGGTTGTACCACGATAGTTGACCTGACTTGTTCCAATCAGACAGTGCATCCCACCATAGAGAGTAATTACCATTCGTCATACCGTAGGTATAAATCATACGAGGGTTAACATCAGCATCGTTATCACTTGATGCGTAATTCACATCAGACATCCATGAAACTTTACCGAAGTTTGCATTAAATGATAGACCAGTTGTATAGCCAAGACCGTCATATTGATCATCATCATCTACACCGTAGAAATCATAAGCAATAGTCATAGTATCGTTAATGTTATAGCGTGCGTATACTTTATAGCCTGTCGTATCAACTTCTTCACGCTTGCCTGAAACAACGTTATTATCCCAATCAACATTGGCATAACTAACATCAGTTGTTTGACCCAGACCAAACTGCAAGAATAAATCTTTCGTTGCATCGACCTGTAAACCTAGCGAGTGAGTGATACCCCAGCTTGTATCAGACCAAAGGGCTGGTGCGTAATCATCTTCACTTAATAGCCATGGTGCAGTGTATTGATCAGCAATGAAATACGTCGCTTTTACTTTACCAAAGTTAGCATTCAATTCTGCACCACGGTATGTACCAGGAACAAATGACCAAACATTACCAATAGTACCGTTACCATTAGCCTGAATCATACCAAAACGTGCATCAAAGTTTTCGCCAGCTTTGAATTTTAACGCAGCTTTGTACAATTTTAGTTGACCGCCTTCACCTGCGCCCCAGTCAAGGTTATTACAGGTTGAAATTTCATTACACAGGTATTCGTCATCGCCATTTTGCAAACTGTCGTTATATAGATCACCAGAGTAATAGCCAGCAATATCAGCGCCTAGCCAGCCATCATGATAACCAGAAGTAAAGTCTAAAATTGCATTGTAAGAAGAGTAGTTCAAACGACTCCAACGTTCGCCATCCTCACGCGACCCAGTAGAAGTACGAGTACGAGAACGCGTATCAACAATAAAAGTACCATTCAGGGCAGAATCTGCCATGAACTCGTTGATAGCCTCAACGTATTGATCACCCGCTGCACTTTCTGTCGATGCCTGTACAGGCATTGCTACTACACCAAACATTGCAGCAGTTAAGGCTGAAACCTTAAATAAATTTGAACGATTTTCCATGGAATAACTCCTAAAAATACTAGCTGTTTACTTGAGTCTTAAAGGTTGGCCGCCGAAGACATCAAGTAACTCTCCTATATGTCAGCTCAATTATCTAAATCAAGCTAAATCATAATTTTTTAGTTCTTTATGAACCGCTGTGTTACTTCAGGTACAAGACTACTTTCGCAGCGCAAAACATCAATAACAACTTAATTAATTGTGTGAAAAATATGACGCAGTGCAAATTTATTACACAACAGTGATCAAGTTCAAACTCTCTAGCAATAACTTTATAAATAAACATAAATTCATTTTAAAACAATAGCTTAAATGAAAACCAAAAAGATTAAATGTGATGTGACACGAGAAAAAAATCCATTCTGTTTTTATCCGCATATAAATTTTTTAGGTATTTAAAAAAAGAAAATTGAACTATTTTGAAGAGAGAATAGTGAAGAAGAGGATGGATTGAATGATATTGAGAGGTAAAGATAAGAAAATATCTGCCTATCGTTCAAAGATAGGCAGCCTTTATACAAACTTAATTAACGATTAATAAGATCAACAAGTGCTTGTTCATCCCAAATTTCAATATCAAGTTCCTGCGCTTTGGTTAATTTAGAGCCCGCCGCTTCACCAGCAACCAATAAATCAGTCTTCTTTGAAACACTGCCTGTCACTTTCGCACCAAGGGCTTGAAGTGCTGCTTTAGCATCAGAACGAGTAAGTTGTGATAACGACCCGGTTAACACAACAACTTTGCCATCAAGGGGTAATTCTACCCCTTCTTCTGGTTTATCAATAGCAGGCCAATGAATACCAACGGCGATTAAATCTTCCACTACATCCATATTGTGTGCTTCACGGAAGAAATTCAGTAAGTTATTGGCAACAACCTCTCCCACATCTGGCACAACCAGTAACTGTTCTTTCGAAGCTGCTGTGATCGCTTCCAGTGTCTCGAAGTGATTAGCCAAATTAGCCGCAGTTGCTTCACCGACTTCACGAATACCCAATGAATAGATAAAGCGTGGCAAAGTGGTTTCCTTTGAATTCGCGAGTGAGTCAACTAGCTTCTGAGCCGATTTAGGCCCCATGCGATCGAGTACAGTCACAACGCCAGCCGATAACTTGAATAACCCTGCAGGTGTTGTGACCATTTCGCGGTCAACCAATTGCTCGATAACTTTTTCACCACAACCGTCAACATCTAATGCTTTACGTGAAACAAAGTGCTTCAATGCTTCTTTGCGTTGTGCTTGGCAGAATAACCCCCCGGTACAGCGCGCAACAGCTTCGCCTTCGACACGCTCAACGTTAGATTCACACACAGGACACGTTATTGGGAAAGTGATTGCCTGTGCGTTCTCAGGGCGACGTGACTCAACCACGGAAACAACCTGAGGGATCACGTCACCTGCTCGGCGGATAATCACTGTATCGCCAATCATAACGCCTAAACGGGCTACTTCATCGGCATTATGCAGTGACGCGTTACTGACAGTAACCCCACCAACAAAAATCGGCTCAAGTTTCGCGACAGGTGTAATCGCCCCTGTACGACCCACTTGAAACTCGACATTGTTAAGTAAGGTCATTTCTTCTTGTGCAGGGAACTTATATGCTATTGCCCAACGAGGAGCCCGAGCGACAAACCCCAATTGTTCTTGGGTTTCAACATCGTCCACTTTAATCACAACACCATCGATTTCATAAGATAGTGATTGACGACGCTCACCAATATCTTGGTAATAAGCAATAACATCGTTAATTGTTTCTAACTGGCGGATCTCAGGACACATTGGAATGCCCCAGCCTTTAAGCTGAACTAAGCGATCATATTGGCTATCAGCTAGATCCATTCCCTCTACAACACCAACAGAGTATGCATAAAAACTCAGAGGGCGCGTTGCGGCAATTTTTGAATCAAGCTGACGTAAGCTACCCGCAGCAGCATTACGTGGGTTAGCAAATGCCTTATCGCCTTTTTTCAAAGCGCGTGCATTCAGTTCATCAAAGCCTTTCTTTGGCATAAAGACTTCACCACGTACTTCTAACCGTACAGGCCAGCCTTCACCTTGAAGCTTCAGTGGGATCGAACGAATGGTACGCACATTGGTCGTGATATTTTCCCCTGTAGCACCATCACCACGGGTAGCAGCTTGAACCAGTACACCATTTTCATACATTAAGCTGACAGCTAACCCATCTAATTTAGGCTCACAACAGTAAGACACATTACCCGCAGTAATTAGACGATCTAACAGGCGCTTTTCAAATGCATTTAACTCTTCATCATTAAATGCATTATCTAAAGACAACATTGGCAGTTCATGTTTTACCTGCGTAAAGCTGTCTAATGGCGTACCACCCACACGTTGGCTAGGTGAATCTACGCTTATCAATTCTGGGTGTTCAGCTTCTAATGCCAATAACTGCTGCATCATACGATCATATTCAGCATCAGGTATTTCAGGGTTATCTTCGACATAATAACGATGCCCATGATAGGCAAGTTGTTCACGCAAGGTATCAAGTTGCTGCTGAATATCGGTACTCATTTCACTACCTACCAAAACTGTCTTTGTTAAAATTGATCTTTCGGGTTTACCATTTCTGAACCAGCAAACACAAAAAAATAAGGCCCCTCAGAAGGAGCCTCATTACATTATTTGTCGATTAAGCATTACGCTTGAGAATACAGCTTCGCTTTATCTCGATATTGGGCAATACGATTAGGTGTTACCATCGCACGCTCATGATCGAGTACATCTGCATTCAAATCATCTGCAATACGCTGCACGGTTTGTAACATCAAGTTGAAGTTACTCGCTGCACTACCGTAGCATGGCAGCATCAAATAGAAAGACACACCAGGGGTCTCAAAATTATATCCACCATCTTCAGGGAAATTACCAGGTTGAACCATGTTTGTTGCAGAAAACAATACAGGCTCTGTTCCAGCTAAATCGGCATGTCGGTGATATACGGCGTTTTCACCAAAAATAAGATTATGTTGTTCAAGGCATTGGAATAGTTTCGCTCCTTGCAACATCTCACCATTACGAGCATGTACGCTTAGTGCGATATAACTTGGAGCTAAAACTGGCTCTGGCTCTGGCTCTGGCTCTGGCTCTGGCTCTGGCACAACATTCGCAATAACAGGTTCAGGCTCTAGAACTTTATTCTCTTCAGGTTTCAGCTCTTGTTCTGATACTTCTGGAATATCAGAAATAGGGGTATTGAGCACTTCCGTGTAATCAGACACCACCGAAGCAGGCTCTGACTGAATAGGTTGCTCAACGTGAATAGATTGTTCAACCGCAACACGAACGGGCTTTTCTTCGACAGCCATTGCAACAGGAGCAGGTACAACACTATCGCTGCTAAATTTCGGTTCGATTTTTTCAGATGTGGCTGAAATTTTAGGTAAATCAGCCATCTCATCTATCACTTGAACTGGTGCAGGGGTATCCATTAAAGGATCGGCCTGAATTTTTTCACCAAAGTGAAGTTCTGGTTCTTTTCTTTGTGAAGTATGAGCTGCCACTTCCTTTTCAGGTGCATTATTTATAATACGAACAGATCCCACACCATCATGATCGAAACCTTCGGTATCACGGTTAGAATCATCTAACTTACCGAGTGGCTTTTCACCAAATTTAGCGGGTTTTTCTTTTCTACTGGTCCACAATCCGTGCAAAAGAAGCGCAGAAATAGCTAGTGCACCAACAATAATAAGGACCAAACGCAATTCCTGCATATGAATACTCTAAATTAACTCGTTATCCCTGACGGGGTTAATGATAGTAAGATCTACCAGAGCTTACAAAATCAACATTGCTGATTTATAGCTGAATACTACTAATGTACCAAAACTCAATTAATAATGAGAACACGAATGTTATGATTCATGCAAGATAGTGCGGCTGAGCACAGAATCGGGTGAAAAATAAGCTAAAAATGCTTCGTTTTCCTTCTCTTCTTTTTCTGACAACGTGTTTGGTATTTGATTCCATGCCGTACTGCCCGTTAACATGTCACATAACCATACGATCAAAACAACAATAATGTGGTGTTTTGAATGATGCATTTAGTAAGGAGAAATGAATGCCACAACCACAAATAACTCCGTCTCCAGCAGGTGGAGCAGGATATTTTTTCCGTGGAATGTCGTTAGCAATACAACCGGGAACCCGTCGCTTTGTTATTTTCCCACTATTTATCAACATTCTTTTATTTGGGAGTGCGTTTGGATTTGTTTTAAGCCAGCTTGGGGATTGGATTAATGGCTGGATAGCAGCACTACCGTCTTGGTTAGATTGGCTGTCATATCTACTGTGGCCATTGTTAGCAATTGCCACCTTAGTCATCTTTTCATACCTATTCAGCACAATAGCTAACTGGATAGCCGCCCCTTTTAATGGTTTATTAGCTGAACATCTAGAAGCCAAGTTAACCGGAGAACCAGCACCAGATACCGGATTAAAAGATATTATTAAAGATCTCCCCCGAATCATGAACCGTGAATGGATCAAGCTGAAATATTACTTGCCTAAAGCACTTGGGCTATTGATATTGCTTTGGATCCCAGCGATTGGTCAAACGGTAGGCCCTGTATTATGGTTTTTATTCAGTGCATGGATGATGACGATCCAATATGCCGATTATCCATTTGATAACCACAAAGTACCCTTTCCAACAATGCGCGATGCATTAAAAGTGAAACGTGGTAAATCATTAAGCTTTGGTAGCTTAGTGATGCTTTTCACCATGACACCCATTCTAAATTTGTTTGTTATGCCCATTGCCGTATGTGGTGCTACCGCAATGTGGGTTGATCATTACCGTGATCAATATAAGTTAAACTAAGTACCCATCATTAAGTGCCATTATAATTAAATCCATCACATTGACGAGGAGCTCCCCCTCCTCGTCTTTTCCCTTACACTAGAGCCCACACTTCAGCATAACGCCACTTTGTCGCCGATCTAATTCAGTGTTCTTCATCTTTCGAAATACTTATTCGTCTCTTTATAACAATAAGATATAACCATTAATTACTTTCCAAAATGCGATTCGTGTATATGCTTAATTAGTCTTAGGTTATAACGCGTAGCGAAGGAACGAAAAGTATGAGCAAGATTTACGAAGATAATTCACTAACAATTGGCAACACTCCTCTAGTACGTCTTAACCGTGTTAGTAACGGTAATGTACTGGCAAAAATTGAAGCTCGTAACCCTAGCTTCAGCGTAAAATGCCGTATCGGTTCAAACATGATTTGGGATGCTGAAAAGAAAGGTACACTAAAAGAAGGCATTGAACTTGTAGAACCAACCAGTGGTAATACTGGTATTGCTTTAGCCTTCGTTGCAGCAGCACGCGGATATAAATTAACGTTAACTATGCCTGAAAGCATGAGCTTAGAGCGTCGTAAACTGCTTAAAGCCCTTGGTGCCAACTTGGTACTTACCGAAGCACCTAAAGGTATGAAAGGCGCGATAGAAAAAGCAGAAGAAATTGTTGCATCAGACCCGAGTAAATATCTACTTCTACAACAGTTTAATAACCCTGCAAACCCTGAAATTCACGAGAAAACCACAGGACCTGAAATTTGGGACGCAACTGATGGCGAAATCGATGTCTTTGTTTCAGGCGTCGGTACAGGTGGCACACTAACGGGTGTAAGCCGATTCATTAAGCATCAGAAAGGCAAAGCCATTACAACGGTTGCTGTAGAACCTACTGAATCACCAGTTATCACTCAAACACTGAATGGCGATGACGTAAAACCAGCACCACACAAAATTCAAGGTATTGGCGCAGGCTTCATTCCTGGAAACCTAGACTTAGCATTGATTGATGAAGTCGAATTAGTCAGTTCAGAAGATGCTATCGCGATGACACGCCGCTTAATGGATGAAGAAGGTATTCTTGCTGGTATTTCCTCTGGCGCTGCTGTTGTTGCTGCAAATAAAATAGCTGCACGACCTGAGTTTGCAGGAAAAAATATTGTCGTAGTGTTACCTAGCTCAGGTGAAAGGTACCTATCAACAGCTCTTTTTGCTGGCATCTTCACAGAAAAAGAAAACCAACAGTGATCACAGTTTAATGTGATCTATACCAAGTTGACGTTCGAAAAAGCTCCTTCAAGGGGCTTTTTTGTTGCATTTTGTTCTCAGCTTGATTATAAAACCGAAGCGCTTTATTTTAAGCATCGAAATAAAAGGGTCTTTAGACCTACATTAGTGCGACCCAAGTCAAAATATCTCATGAAAAATTGACTTGGATTAAGCTAAGACAACGAACTGTTGGGTAGTTTATACTCCTAGATTAGCTAGCTAATGTAGCTCACGTTAAACTAACTTTCAGTTACAACGTTATTAAATAATTATTATATCGATAATCGGGGTGAAAAATGTATCAGAAACAAGTTGAGATCACTGCAGAAAACGGCCTACACACTCGTCCAGCAGCTCAGTTCGTAAAAGAAGCAAAAGCATTTGACGCAGACATTACTGTTACTTCTAACGGTAAAAGCGCTAGCGCAAAGAGCCTATTCAAACTACAAACTCTAGGCCTTGTTAAAGGTACACTAGTAACTATCTCTGCAGAAGGCGCTCAGGCTCAAGCTGCTGTAGATCACCTAGTTGCTCTAATGGACACACTACACTAATACGTAGTTTGTTTATTACTTCCCCTAGTTTTTAGTTAATGTAAAAAAGGTAAGGCTATGATTTCAGGTATCCTGGCATCTCCGGGTATTGCTTTTGGTAAAGCACTACTATTGCAAGAAGAAGAGATTGTTCTTAGCAAAACTCCAATCTCAGCAGATCAGATCGACAACGAAATTCAGTGTTTTTTCGATGCTCGAAAGAAATCTGCCGAGCAACTAGAAGTAATCAAAGAAAAAGCACGTATCACCTTCGGTGAAGAGAAGGAAGCGATCTTTGAAGGTCACATCATGTTGCTTGAAGATGAAGAGCTTGAAGAGGAAATCATAGCTTTCATTAAAGACAATAAAGCAAATGCTGCTCTTGCTATTCATTCAATTATTGAAGAACAAGCAATGACGCTAGAGTCATTAGATGACGAATACTTAAAAGAACGTGCTACTGATATCCGCGATATCTGCAACCGTTTTGTTAAAAATGCACTTGGCATTAGTATCGTTAATCTTAGTGCTATCAGCGAAGAAGTGATTTTGGTTGCTAACGACCTTACGCCTTCTGAAACAGCACAAATCAACCTAGATTACGTACTTGGCTTCATTACTGATATTGGTGGTCGTACATCACACACCTCTATCATGGCTCGTTCTCTAGAGTTACCTGCTATCGTAGGTACCAATGATATTACAACTCGTGTTCAAAACGGTGACATGCTGGTTCTTGATGCAATCAACAACCAAGTCGTGGTTAACCCAACTGAAGGCGAGCTAGCTAAATTCAAAGCTATCCGTGATCAGCACCAAGCTGAAGTTGAAGAACTTGCGAAGCTGAAAGATCTTCCTGCTATTACCCTTGATGGTAAGCAAGTAGAAGTCTGCGGTAACATCGGTACTGTTAAAGATTGTGACGGTATCAACCGTAACGGCGGTGAAGGTGTTGGTCTGTACCGTACAGAATTCCTGTTTATGGATCGTGACGCACTGCCAACAGAAGAAGAACAGTACAAAGCTTACAAAGATGTTGCAGAAGCAATGCACGGCGAAACCGTCATTATCCGTACAATGGATATCGGTGGCGACAAAGATCTTCCTTACTTAGATCTTCCTAAAGAAATGAACCCGTTCTTAGGCTGGCGTGCAATTCGCATCAGCTTAGATCGTCGTGAAATTCTTCGTGATCAACTACGTGGTATTCTACGAGCTTCGGCGCATGGCAAGATTCGTATCATGTTCCCGATGATTATCTCTGTTGAAGAAATTCGTGAACTGAAAGCGGCGATTGAAGAATACAAAGCTGAATTACGCACTGAAGGTTTAGCTTTTGATGAGCAAATCGAAATCGGTGTAATGGTTGAGACGCCTGCTGCAGCAGCTATCGCACACCACCTTGCTAAAGAAGTATCATTTTTTAGCATTGGTACAAACGACTTAACCCAGTATACTCTTGCAGTTGACCGCGGAAATGAGCTTATTTCTCATCTATATAACCCGCTATCTCCAGCAGTACTGTTAGTGATCAAGCAAGTTATCGATGCTTCTCACAAAGAAGGTAAGTGGACTGGTATGTGTGGCGAGTTAGCTGGTGACGAACGTGCTACCCTATTATTATTAGGTATGGGTCTGGACGAGTTCAGCATGAGCGGAATTTCAATTCCACGTATTAAAAAAGTTATCCGTAACGCTAACTTTGCTGATGTTAAAGCTATGGCCGAGCAAGCACTTGCTATGCCAACAGCAGCTGAAATCGAAGCACACGTAGAAAAATTCATCGCAGAAAAAACTATCTGCTAATATAGCTTCAGATAGAATAATAACGCTTAGGAGCAATGACATGGGTTTGTTTGACAAATTAAAGAAGCTGGTTTCTGACGACAGCAGCGAAGCTGGTGCTATTGAAATCATCGCACCAATTTCTGGCGAAATCGTAAACATCGAAGATGTGCCAGATGTTGTATTTGCAGAGAAAATTGTTGGTGACGGTATTGCTATCAAGCCTTCTGGCAACAAAATGGTTGCACCTGTAAACGGTACAATTGGCAAGATTTTTGAAACTAACCACGCTTTCTCTATCGAGTCTGACGATGGTATTGAGCTTTTCGTTCACTTTGGTATCGACACTGTTGAGCTTAAAGGTGAAGGCTTCACTCGTATCGCAGAAGAAGGTCAAACTGTTAAAGTTGGCGACACTGTTATCGAATTCGATCTTGCACTTCTTGAAGAGAAAGCTAAGTCAACTCTGACTCCAGTTGTTATCTCTAACATGGACGAGATCAAAGAGCTAAACAAGCTTTCTGGCGCTGTAACTGTGGGTGAATCTCCAGTACTACGCATCAAAAAGTAAAATTGTTTGACGCTTAAAAAAACGCTGCCTTCGGGTGGCGTTTTTTGTTTGTCGCAATAAAAAAGCGAGAAGTATTCACCTCTCGCCTATACCGATTCGTGTACTTCTCTTATTGGAAATTCATGAGAAATAACACATCGTTATCTTTTTATCCGCTTTATAAGCTATCTAACATCTCGACTGATGGTGCAAAGAAGTAGGCGCCTGTTACTGCTTTAGTAAACCGCAACATTTGATCTGACTTACCGTCAGATTCACCATACATGCTCTCTAACATCACATTGAAGTTATGTTGACCAGAACAATAGGCAATGAAAAGTAAACCATGCTCACCCGTTACAGAGCCATATGGCAGGCTATGACGAACAATCTTTAACCCTTTACCTTCTTCTTTAATATCAACACGACCAACATGTGACGCTGCTGGTACATCATCAAGTTCGATCGAATCAGGTTTAGTACGACCAATAACTTTTTCTTGCGCTTGAATACTTAAGCGATTCCATGCAGGAAGGTTATGGATGAAACGCTGAACCATAACAAAGCTACCACCAGCAAAGTCACCTTCTTTAATTAAGGCAACATCACTGCGCGCTTCAATTGTTTTTGGATTCTCAGTACCATCAACAAACTCAGTCATATCACGCGAATCTAGATATTTAAAACCATACGTTTCATCCAGTACTTCTATCTCTTTTGCCATAGGTTCAATAAAACGACGAAGCAGGTAAAAATTCAAATCATGACGGCTAGAGTTAACATGTAAAAGAACATCACCACCCGTTGCTGGTGCAGTAATATCCCCCTTGCCTAATTCACGAAAATCAGAAAATTCAGCAGGGCAACCTTTTTCTAGCGACGACCAAAACGATTGGCCAAAAGCAATGCTCGCACGAAGATCGGCACCTGGTTGTTGTTCATTTAATACTGCTAGGGTTTGATGCAATGATTTACATTGCTCAATAACCGTATCTTTATTTCCTACAACCTTCATAACAACATAAAGGGAAAAAGGGCCAGCGTCTGGCAAGATTGCAGGTTGTGAGGTAGCCATTAAGTTCTCCTAAATACAAAGTATGACAAATCTAATTAATCGACTATCGATTATATACCCAAGTTCCCTCAAGGTAGTCGACTAATTTTAACCTGAAGAGTGAACAGCGACTTATCTAATACCAAATCCATTAATTATCTGCTCAGTTCAGCGAGAGTTAAAATGCTTTTAGGCAAGGAGATAAATTGAGGATCTAATGGCTCTAAATTGAATTTTATTAACGCAGTATAAAAGTATTTTAAACTCGCCCAAAGGGAACACCACTGGAAGCCAACTTCTGTGTCTAGCGATTTCAAAAGAGAACCACTCTTCTATCAAGCACTATCCTTGAACTCGACTCTCAGTGGTATTCTGAATGGGCAGATAATTAATGGAATTGGTACAAAGGGTAAATGAGGGGTATAAAAAACGCCCCACTTATGGAGCGTTATATAGATAGTGAGCCGTGAATTACGTTACACGGAGGTCACTTCAACTTGTAACTTTACTTGTTCTTTCGAAGCATCATTCGTACTCACAAACGATGTTGGTCCATTAAGACCCGTCGATAGAACTGGTGAAGTAATCGTGCGCCATGCTCCATCATCTAAACGTTCTTTGATAGTAAATGCGATTTTTACTTCTTCGGCTGAATATTCTAGTAACTCTGCACTTCCGACCAATTCTCGACTACTATTCCCTTCATCTGAAGATGTACCAAAAATAATGGTCTCTTCACCTGGAAGTAAAGACAGTGATGTATTGACGCTTTGTTTTGTATTTTCGCTAGTCAACTCAAAGTTAACATCCAACAGCCAATCAGCCATTGCTAGCGGGCTTAAAAGTGCACTAAATAGTACTAAACCTTTACTCCACTCATTCATTTGGTTTACCTCTCTACAGGCTTATCTGCAAATGTATTCTGAACTCTTGTGCTTCTTATCAGGTATACGCTAAACCATAGCGTTAATAACATGATAATTGCCCTCGTCCAGCTGAATGCACCATGTGTGAGCGACAGGTGATACAGTTGCAATAAACAATCAGTTAAATAGGCAGCGAGTAATAATTTTTTTCCATGCTGCCATAATATATTCATTATTTTTTTATTTTTATATCGCTGACCCGATAACCACATCAATAATATTGCGGGGAAACCCATTGCCATTCCGATATATAAACTATCTCTATATGGATAGAATATTGTCAATATTTGTGCACCTTGCTCGCGACTGGCACCTGCCATCACAAAAACAAACCATGCTTTGGCACTAAACGTCAGTGTCAGCCATAACATTTTCGATGGCTTCAATGTACCGTGCTTGTCATAAGCATCTATTGGATAAAGCAAAACAATTCCTCACACACTCTCTCTTACTGAGCAATGGTGCCGAACGGCCTTAAATTCAACCAAAGTGTGAAATGCACAACGTATTAATTACCCGCTCACAATAATCTAAATTACGGATTTAAGAACTTAGCAGTGATAAATTCTGTGGCGTACCGCACTGTTCAATTTTTAATCTTGCCGTTTTGATCACATTTTTTGTAAGAAAAACTATAACTTCATCTTTTATTCAGGCAACAAACAGGTTGTCACACGTATTTACCAAACTAGAAAAATCAATATGAAAATCACTTAAAACAACTCAAAATCAAGGACTTAAATTGGTTATTTAAAGTTAAGTCCAGCTATATGGCTATTTATTACTTGTTGAAATATTACTACATATCTATCCATTCTGATCGTTCAGATACACTCACACACAAGATACAGACAAGGTATAATGTCGCTTAAACAATCAAGGAACCAAACGATTGACCTTTAGGTGGAATGAGAATGAATATTCAAAAAACAAGTAACGCTCCATCAGCAGAAACGCAAACCGAAGCAATGCAAATAGCCAAAGCAACTCAAAAACCCAGCCAAACTAAAGAACAAACGCGTTTAGTCGCACAAGGGATCCAAAAAGGGATTGAGTTATATAAAAAACAACAAAAAGTAAAATCACGTGAGCGTGACAAGCTTAGAAAAAAAGACCTTAAAGAAAAACAACAACCAGTAGAACCTTCTGAAACGCCTCCAGAGCAGATTGTTGAACACAAGCAGCATTGGTTACCTTGGGGATTACTTATTGCATCATGGGTAGGTTTTGCTGCGTATATTGCGCTATACCCATGATACTTCAAGATGCTAGGCATAAAATTAAAGTATAGTTATTCTACCTAGAGATTTTATAACAACGCAGATTGGTGCTAGTTGCCTTGCCCTGCGGGGCATAAGCACCTAGAGGTAATATGGGTATATAAATAGATTGCTTCTATATTCGTTGGTAATTCATATGGACAAGGATTGAACATGAACTCTCGTTTGTTGCTACTTACAATAACCACCACTATGGCCATGGCTGGCTGTTCAAACGCTGATAGTGAAAATGCCATGGTTGCCGACCGATCGCTACAAACTTGTGGTGACAAGCCAAACTGTGTATCAACACGCGATAAACGCGATGACTTCCAGCTGGCTAAATTCACGCTCAATGAAACCGGTCTCGCCCACTGGGCAGATATAGAACAAATCGCACTGTCTTTATCGGGTGCTAGCCTCGCTAAAAAAGCCCCTAATTACCTTCACATTGAATGCCGTAGTGCTGTCTTTGGTTTTGTGGATGATTTTGAATTACGCCTTCAAGGCAATGAAATCATTGTTCGATCTGAATCGCGAACAGGCTATTCTGATTTTGGTGTAAACCGAGAACGAGCAGAAGCATTCCGCACTTTGTTGTTAGAAAGCCACTATCTCGCATCAGAGTAAAGTTCGAGGTATAATTCAAAAAACACACTTGATAATAGTTATCATTTAGATTACCTTATTCACTAATGAATAAGGAGCAACCTGATGGATAGACCTTCTTTTTTAGTCATCAGCTTTATTGGCTTAATCAGTATGGTGGCACTCCACCTTGGTGAAGTATGGTTAGAGGGCACGGCACTAATAGGCGTACCTTTCTTCATCGAATGGCTTCCCCTCTATATTGCTTGGACAGTGATGATGCTAATCGGCTTATTTCAACGTAGCTCACAGTCGAATAACGCGCATTAAAAAGCCACGTCTTATCGACGTGGCTTTGAGTTTATAACCGTTTTTGAATAACGATATGATCTATTTACACGTTTTTGTCTTTACCTAACGATAAAAGCCAAATTGAAACGGCAGCTACAGCAGCAAAGCCAGACAAGATAATAACGGGCATTGCGGCATAACCTAATACATGCCAAATCACTGATTCTAATGTACTCATACTCTACTTACCTTTGTTATTACCAGCCTTCTACACCTTGCATGTCAGGCAGTTTGTGGGCAATACCTTTATGGCAATCTACACAGGTTTTATCTCCCGATGCTAACGCCGTTGAGTGCTGCTTCACACTACGTGGGCCTTGCTCAGAGAAGTCCATGTAATCGAAATTATGACAATTACGACATTCTTGCGAGTTATTCTCTTTCATTCGATGCCATTCTCGTTCCGCTAAATGACTTCGACGCTCTTTGAACTTCTCTTCTGTATCAATCGTCTTCGTTACATAATGCGCAAACAACTCTTTTGATGCTTGAACTTTACGTACAATTTTATCTGTCCAGTTATGAGGTACGTGACAATCGGAACAAATAGCTCGTACACCAGAACGGTTAGAGAAGTGAACTGTTTCACGGATCTCTTTAACGATAGGTGCGTGACAACCAGAACAGAATTCCTCGGTATTGGTTGCTTCCATTCCGGTGTTAAATGCACCCCAGAATAATAAGCCACCCATGAAACCCATAAGTAAAACAACGCCAACCGCCACTTTACTCGGTGATCTCAATCTTTTCCAGAACGCTTTTATAATGTTCATATATAGCCTCTCTTATGATTGCGGCTATAACTAGCGCAGCGCGTCAACACGTTGGAAATCATTACCCACTAATGGTTTAGCATCAGCTTGAGGTACGTGACATTGCTGACAGAAGTAACGACGTGGTGATACATCTGAAAGCACTTGGCCTTCACGTGTTTCATAGTGCGTTACACTGATTTTGGTTGCACCCATCTCTTTCGCATTTTTCCAGCTGTGACAAGCTAAACATTTATTAGCGTTTAACGACACTTCGTAATTGCGAATAGTATGTGGAATCAAAGGTGGCTGATAAACGTAATCACTATCAATCGTACCTTGGTCACGTGGGTAACGTTTAAATGCATCTGCAGGGCGCGTTGTTTCTAGCTCACTTGCACCACGTAATGATTCAACGCCACCAATACCGCCTGGGTTCGTCGTGATTTGATCTAAAACTTTGTGATTTTCTGTTGCTGGTGCGCTAGTTTCTTCCGCACTTTGCACCGCTCCAGCTAACAACATGCCAACAGTCATAACTGCTAAAACTAATCGTTTCATTGCTTTCTCCGCCTAATGGCTAAATTCGAGTCAAGCAGATGATTGCCTATAGGGGTTACAAGCAATCAACTACTAATATCATCCGATTATTTAAACTTTGGTGATTTTAATTGGGCACTTCTTGAAGTCTGTCTGTTTCGACAGTGGGTCAGTAGCATCCAAAATCAGTTTATTAACCAAAACACGAGCATCGAAGAACGGTACAAATACCAATCCAGCAGGTGGACGGTTACGACCTCGCGTTTCTACTCGACAACGAACTTCACCACGGCGAGATTCCAATAGCACTTCATCACCACGGCGTAAACCGCGTTTTTGCGCATCATCAGGGTGGATAAAGCAAAGTGCATCAGGCACTGCTTTATACAGTTCAGGAACACGGCGTGTCATTGTACCTGTGTGCCAATGTTCAAGTACACGACCTGTACATAGCCACATATCATATTCTTGATCGGGTTCTTCTGGTGCTGGTTCAAACGGAGCAAAAATGATATTCGCTTTACCATCTGGCTTACCGTAGAAACGGAAACCTTCACCTTCCGGTACATATGGGTCAGAGCCTTCAACAAAACGCCAAAGTGTTTCTTTACCATCAACAACTGGCCAACGTAGTCCACGTACTTGATGGTAAACATCGTACGGTGCTAAATCGTGACCATGGCCGCGACCAAATGCTGCGTACTCTTCAAACAAACCTTTCTGTAAGTAGAAGCCTTGTGCTTTAGCATCATCGTTAAGCTCTTGTGCTTCTGAAAGCGGGAACTTATCAACCTGACCATTACGGAACAGTACTTCGTACATAGTTTTTCCACGGTACTCAGGCATTTGTGCTAATAAGTCTTCACCCCACACTTCTTCAATCTTGAAGCGCTTAGAGAATTCCATTAACTGCCATAAATCAGACTTTGAATCACCTTGTGATTCAACTTGCTGATACCAAGCTTGAGTTCGACGCTCTGCGTTACCGTAAGCACCTTCTTTTTCTACCCACATTGCTGTTGGTAAAATCAAATCAGATGCTTGTGCCGTTGCTGTTGGGTACGGGTCTGAACATACGATAAAGTTCTCTGGGTTACGGTAACCCGGTAAACGTTCTTCGTTAATGTTAGGGCCTGCCTGCATGTTGTTATTACACATTACCCAGTAGGCATTTAGCTTGCCGTCTTTCAACATGCGATCTTGAACAACGGCATGATAGCCAGGTTTTGGTGGAATCGTACCGTCAGGCAGTTTCCAGATTTTTTCTGCAATAGCACGGTGCTTAGGGTTTGCTACAACCATATCGGCAGGCAGACGGTGTGAGAATGTACCCACTTCACGTGCTGTACCACAAGCTGATGGCTGACCTGTTAATGAGAACGGGCTATTACCAGGCTGAGAGATTTTACCCGTTAACAAGTGAATGTTATAAACCAGGCTGTTCATCCAAACGCCACGAGTATGTTGGTTCATACCCATTGTCCAAAGTGACATTACTTTCACTTTTGGATCTGCGTATTGCTTCGCCATCTCTATTAGTTTTTCTTCAGATACACCCGACATCTGCGATGCTTTCTCAACAGTGTACTCAGCAACAGATGCTTTATACTGTTCGAAATCCATTGGGTGAAGCGCACCAGAGTTAGGATGCTTTGCTTTCATCTGAAGAGGATTATCGTCACGTAGACCATAACCGATGTCTGTTTCAGCACGTTTAAAGTGGGTATGCTTTGTAACAAAATCCCAGTTCACTGCATCGTTTTGGATGATGTAGTTTGCGATAAAGTTAGCAATAGCTAAATCGGTTTGAGGTTCAAAAATCATACCGTTATCAGCCAGTTCAAACGAACGGTGATAATACGTTGATAGCACGTTTACTTTAACATGGGGGTGGCTTAAACGACGGTCAGTAATACGTGTCCACAGTACTGGGTGCATTTCTGCCATGTTAGAACCCCACAGCACGAATGAATCTGCGTGCTCGAAGTCATCATAACAACCCATAGGCTCATCAATACCGAAAGAACGCATAAATCCACCTACAGCCGAAGCCATACAGTGACGAGCATTAGGATCGATGTTATTTGAACGGAAACCCGCTTTCATCATTTTTGATGCTGCGTAGCCTTCCATAACAGTCCACTGACCAGAGCCGAACATACCAACGCTTGTTGGCCCCTTCTCTTTCAGTGCTGTTTTGAATTTCTCGGCCATCACATCAAATGCTTGGTCCCAAGAAACAGGGGCGAAATCGCCTTCTTTATTATATTCGCCATTTTTCATACGCAGCATTGGCGTTTGAAGACGATCTTTGCCGTACATGATCTTAGAAAGGAAATAACCTTTAATACAGTTAAGGCCTTTATTTACCGGAGCTTCAGGATCACCCTGCGTTGCCACTACACGACCATTCTGTGTACCAACGAGCACTGAACAACCTGTGCCACAAAAACGACAAGGCGCTTTATCCCACTTAATTTTTGTTTCATCAGAGCTAACAATTAAATTAGCCGCAGATGCTGGCAGGGTAATACCCGCAACAGCTGCTGCCGATGCTGCCGCGTTTGCTTTCACAAACGCACGTCTTGTCATTTTCATGAATCATCCTCAGATTGCGAATCAAAGTGTTCAATTTGGTGATACACTAAAAAAGTTATTAAAACATGTTCTAAATTATTTATTTTATCTATAGTATCAGTAACATACCCTTGATTTGCCGTTTCCAATACTACAATAATCTTTCCCTCAGGGCTTTCGCCCGGTATTTCAGTATTTGGCATTTCAAGTATCTGAGCTTTTACTTCTTCTAAATATTCAGGTTTCACATGAACAACTAGGCTTGATATATGTACTTCTTCTTGCGCCATGAGCTCTTTCTCTTCTAATTTTTCGTGGTCATACTGATGGCGGATGCAGGGCAAACTGATAAGCAAGCACCACAGCCATTACAAACGTCCGTATCCAATTCTGGTAATGCCACACCACCAGCTTGTAACTTGAAACGAATCGCTTGTACTTCACACATATCACCGCAGCTCCTACACTCTATTTTGTGATGAGCAAAACAGTTGGGAGTAATCTGCGCTTTTAAATCCCAAGGCAGCTCCGTTGTAGGGCGGAACAAGCTTTCAGGACATGCTTCAGCACATTGTGTACAAAACGTACACTCACCACGATTAAAGTCGATAATGGGAAACCCACCATCGCCCTTTACAATAATCTGTGTTTCACACGCATTTACACATTTGTTGCAGCGGGTACAGCTATCTACAAATGTATCTTCATCAACAACCCATGGCATTCGCGGTAATGCTGGAGTACGACGCCGAGAAAGTAAATTTCGGCGGGAACGATCGAACATTTGCTAATACCTTTCGTAAAGTAATGTGAATGAAAATATATACTACGGTCTGTAAATGTGTGTATCGACGGTAAACACTCTAAAATACCGTTCATAATCCGTCATTATTTTACACAGTAAGTGTAAATACAGTAACAAATGCTTAAATACCCACTTAGGGCTAATTTGTGGTGTTAATTGTTTTGGATCAATAAAATAAAACGTCAACCCTCACACTATTCATTTTAGAGATTCAACACCAAGTATGGTGTAATACGAAAGTGTTACCCAACTATTCTTAATAATTACATTGCCTTTCACTCAAAAGGAAAGACTGTGCAAAACCGGCCACTCAAACCTGTCACATCCACAATTGCCCGTGCGATGCTGGTTATACTGCTATTATCCGTAGCGACGACCAGCTTTGCGCTTTTAACATTAGCCTCAAGTTTAAACGATGCAGAAGCCATTAATGTTTCAGGTTCATTGCGTATGCAGAGCTATCGATTAGCTTATGATATAAATACGAATTCCCCCGAATTAACCCACCATCTAGACCAATTTGAACAATCACTATTTTCTCCCTCTATGGCCGCACTAGAACATTGGACCGTTCCGACTAATATCAAAAAGCATTACTACGGATTAATCGGTCGTTGGGAAAATTTACACCCGTTAATGCACACCCCTCAACAGGATCAATACCTGCAAGAAGTGGCTGAATTTGTTCACCTCATTGATCGCTTTGTTTTTGAGTTGCAAGAATTCTCAGTGATCAAATTACAGGTCTTGTCTGTAGCTGGCGGGATCGGCTTAAGCCTTATCTTAATAGTGGCGCTATTTACTATTCACTTTACGCAGCGGAAAATCGTGTCGCCGTTAAACCAATTAGTGGCTGCGAGTGGAAAAGTACAAAGCGGTCATTTTGATATAAATATTGATATTAAAAGTGATAACGAGATTGGTATTCTAGCCGATAACTTCAGTAAGATGTCGTCTGAACTGGGTAAGCTATACCGTGGCTTAGAACAGAAAGTCGATGAAAAAACTCGTCGGTTACGGCAGGCTAACGAATCATTGCAGGTACTCTATAACTGCTCACAAGAGTTATCAGTTAGCCGGCTGACCTCTCAAAACTTTTCAACTATGCTTGAAACATTGGTTGCAATAGAAGGACTTACAGCAGCTAAACTCATTATAGATGAAACCAAGGTTGGTAATACTGAGATCGTGGTCGGAACAGAAATAGACCAGCGCTGGCATTATCAAGATCTCAACATTGATGGAAAAAATTTAGGGCAATTATGTTGGCAATATACACTACCTTGTCCAGATCAAACCCTTATTGACAACATTTCGAATATTTTGGCTCGGGGTATTTATTATAACCGCACGCAAAAACAAAGTGAGCAGTTACTACTATTAGAAGAGCGTGCAACAATTGCACGGGAGTTGCATGATTCATTAGCTCAATCACTGTCATACCTTAAAATTCAAATGACGCTATTAAAACGTCAGTTAAAAGATAAAGAAAATGGCAGTGACAATGCAAATAACATAGTGATGGATATAGATAGCGGCTTATCCGGAGCTTATACTCAATTACGTGAATTATTGAGCACGTTCCGCTTAACCATTAAAGAAGCAGATTTTGGTGAAGCGTTAGTCGAAATGCTAGAACCACTCGATAATCAAACCGATGCCATGCTAGTTATTGATAACCATTTGTCATCGTTGAGCCTAGATGCACATCATCAAATACATGTCCTTCAAGTCATTCGAGAAGCGGTGTTGAATGCGATAAAACATGCTCAAGCTGACGAGATAATTGTCACTTGTAGTCAAAAAGATGAACAGGTTGATATCAAAATATCTGATGATGGATTAGGCTTCGACCCTAAAAATGAAAAACTGAACCATTACGGCTTAGCCATAATGGCTGAAAGGGCTTCGCGCTTACATGGCAATATTAAGATTACAACAATGCTAGGCGATGGTTGTGAAGTTAACTTAACCTTTTCGCTTGAAATTTGAGGACAAAGTATGACGTGTTGGAAAATAATGATAGTGGACGATCATCCACTTATGCGACGTGGTATTGGTCAATTATTAAGCTTTGAACCAGATTTTGAAATGATTGGCGAAGCAAGCAACGGAACAGATGCTGTTGCTATGGCACATGAAAAAAATCCCGATCTTATTTTGCTTGATTTGAATATGAAAGGCATGTCTGGTCTTGATACGTTAAATGTAATGCGTGCTGAAGGTATTCTTGCCAGCATCGTAGTACTAACCGTTTCAGATAGTCGCTCTGATGTGAAAGCACTAGTCGCTGCAGGTGCTGATGGGTACTTATTGAAAGATACTGAACCCGATGAATTAATTAGCCTGCTAAAGCAAGCGTTATGCGGTGGTAAAGCTTACAGCGATATTGTTCGAGAACACTTAGAAAGTAATACAGAGCAAGATTGCCTATTAAGCTCACTTACTGATAGAGAAACTCAAATATTACAAGAAGTTGCTAAAGGCTACCGTAATAAACAAATTGCAGATGCGCTGTTTATTTCAGAAGCGACCGTTAAAGTACATATGAAAAGTTTACTGAAAAAACTGCAAGTAAAATCACGTACAGCAGCCACTGTTTTGTATTTAGAAGCACAAGGGCAGTAATGAAGGAAATATACTTTATTGGCTTACTTTCTTTTTTATTAGTGGGTTGCGAAACAACCGCCTTACACCACGATGGTAAGCCAGTTCAGGTGACATGGAATGACACTCAGCATATGAGTGAATGTGAACCCAAAGGCACCATAGTGGCCTCTCAAGGTACATGGTACAACTACTGGTTATTGAACGATGGTGATTTGACAGAAGCCGTGTTGAATAATCTCAGAAATAAAGCAGGGAAACTGGGTGCAAATACTATCCATCTATACGCCCCACAAACCTTTGGCACATCCGTCACGATGACTGCAAATGCTTACTTATGCCCTAAAGCATAATGCTCACTTTTTTATTATTACGTTGTAAATAAAAACCGCAGTAACTGCGGTTTTCTTTTAGCAAGCAACAGAAGTAATGAGATCCTTTTCTCGGTTTTCAACCCATTGCAGATCGAAAGGCCCCCAATCACTTAGCTTATAATAGCCATCATTGTGTCGTTTACCATCTTGAATAAACGTCAATTCGATACCAATACCCGGCAAAGCTTTCAATACATCTTGGATCGTACGGCGTGGCCAACCAGTTTGTTCAATCAACCTTGGTACATTTGGGCGTTCGGTATGCTCAACAAGTAATGCCAAATAAAGACGGCGAGCAAAAACTGGATTCAGTTCCATTGAGACCTCCATTATACAGAGGCTTCATTATTCCGAGATCCACAACTGGCATGTTGAGTTTGATCAATTAGCTATTTAGTTTTCACCCTATACAAAGTCAAAAGTGGGAGCTAGGTCTCACTAATACATTAGTGGTAGTAAAAAAACGCCCCGCCAGACACGACACTCTTTTAATATCTAACCTGTTTAGTGACGCTTAAAAGTTATAACCACCAGGAATCATGCATGCCCAAGAGCAATATCGGTGTTAATGGTCACGTAATCATTAATCATATAATCAAGCCCCACATTGGCAGCTAAACTGTATCAGTAGTAGTATCTGTGCTTTTTATGCCTACAGATAAGGTCATATGATGAGCGGTGCACAAAAGTTACTTAAAGCCACACAAGATGCAATCAAACATAAGCCAGTATTACTTGATGTATTAACTGAAAAAGAAAGACAAAGCATTCATCAAGCCTTTACCAATGGAACACCGCTTGAACTTAATGCCGCGTCGTTATTAATCATTTTTCAAGCCCCGCAGCGTTTAATTGAAGATGAACTAACACTGAAAAACGGTGTGTTGTCTGTCTATTCATGGCAAAACGAAAATAATGAAGTCAGCCTTTTTACCTATTTCGATGAAACGCGGTGTCTCGTCACAATAGAACATAACGCCATTATCGCTCAGCCAGTCACTCTGGATTCAATCATCAATGGGGATAGCTTTACGCCTTTTACACTCGCAGAGGGTGAAGCGAAAAAAGTGGAGCTCTTTTATCAAGAGTTTCGTCAAGACGCTAACGATGAATGGTTAAGCGAATCAAAATAAGTCTGTTTTAAAAAGTGACCGTCATCACCCATTGCGCAGGTTAGCTATTCTCGCTATAAAGGAATGCTAATAAATAACAAAAGAAAGTCAGCATCATTATGAGCACAATCGCCTACGGCATTAAAAACTGCGACACCATAAAAAAAATGAAAAAATGGCTAGAAGCAGAAAGTATTGATTACGCCTTCCATGACTACCGCGTTGATGGTCTAGATCAAGCAATGTTAGAAAAATTTGAATCTCAATTAGGTTGGGAAGCAATGGTCAATAAGCGCGGAACCACCTTCCGCCAGTTAACTGACGAACAAAAAGCCAGCCTAAACCAAGAAACAGCGATTAGCTTAATGTTGGAATCACCCGCAATGATCAAGCGACCATTGCTTGTTCATAACGATAGCTATTACCTCGGTTTCAAACCAGCACAATATCAAGAAATTTTTCAGCAACTACTCTCTAAGTAATAAAGGAAACAAGGATGTCAGACAGCCCGGTAATCGCATTAGCGAAAGACCTTATGAGCCGCAATTCCGTAACACCAGAAGATGCTGGTTGCCAAGACGTGATGATTGCACGTCTAGAAAAACTCGGTTTTGTCATTGAAACGATGGTGTTCGATGATACAACTAATTTATGGGCACGCCGTGGTACACAGGCACCACTGTTTGTCTTTGCAGGTCACACCGATGTGGTTCCTGCTGGTCCATTAGAACAGTGGCATACCCCACCGTTTGAACCAACGATCATTGATGGCTATTTACACGGTCGTGGTGCAGCAGACATGAAAGGATCATTGGCTTGCATGATCGTCTCTATCGAACGCTTTCTTGCCGAGCATCCCGATCATGCAGGTTCAATTGCCCTATTGATTACCTCAGATGAAGAAGGGCCATTCATCAACGGTACAACCCGTGTTATTGATACCCTTGAAGCACGTAATGAAAAAATCGATATGTGTATTGTGGGTGAACCTTCAAGCACACATGCAGTGGGTGATGTGGTTAAAAATGGTCGTCGTGGCTCAATCACCGGCGATCTTACGGTTAAAGGCATTCAAGGGCACGTTGCTTACCCACACCTTGCAGATAATCCTGTTCACAAAGCGTTACCCGCATTAGCTGAACTGGCTGCTACCACGTGGGATAACGGCAATACTTACTTCCCAGCTACCAGCTTTCAAATTGCAAACTTAGCGTCAGGTACTGGGGCATCGAATGTGATTCCTGGTGAGTTTGATGTGCAGTTTAATTTTCGTTTCAGCACAGAATTAACCGATGGTGAAATTAAACGCCGCGTTCACTCTATTCTAGATGCACACGGTCTAAACTATGATCTGAAATGGACACTCAGCGGTCATCCATTTTTAACGGATGAAGGCACATTGGTTGACGCTGTCGTTGCTGCGATTGAAGAAGTCAATCACACCAAACCAGCACTGCTGACGACAGGCGGCACCTCTGATGGTCGCTTTATTGCAAGAACAGGTGCGCAGGTTGTCGAACTGGGTCCTGTTAACGCTACAATCCATAAAGTAAATGAGTGTGTGAAAGCTGCCGATCTGGAAAAGCTCACGGATATGTACCAAAAGGTCTTAGAAAAATCACTAATATGATAACAACACCCGCCCAGCAGCTAACTGCTGGGCAACTCACAGGTCAAAATACTGATCACTTAGTGAGCCATCAGCAACACCTTCTGCATAAAGATATGCAGCCCGCTTTTGCGGCCTTACAACAGGCAGCACAGCTCGCAGGGTTTGATTTGCAACTAGCTAGTGCTTTTCGCCCTTTTGAGCGTCAATTACTTATATGGAATAATAAATTTAACGGTTTAAGACCTTTGCTTGATAGTAACAGTCTGCCATTAGATGCGAGTGCGTTATCTGAATTAGATAAAATTGAAGCTATTTTACGCTGGTCTGCGTTACCTGGTGCGAGCCGACACCACTGGGGAACCGATGTCGATATCTATGCTAAAAACTGTTTACCTGCAAATACCTCACTACAGTTAGAACCATGGGAATACCAAACCAACGGACATCAAGCTGAATTTAATCAATGGCTAAGTGCACATATGGGTGAGCATGGCTTTTACTTACCTTATGCTGAAGATAAAGGTGGCGTTGCACTAGAACCTTGGCACATCAGTTATCACCCAATAAGCCAGACCTTACAGCAACAACTTACGCTTGATCTGCTTTACCACACACTTAGTGAAAATGACGTGGCAGGAAAGTCGCAGATCCTTAAAAACCTTGATAGTCTTTATACAAGGTTCATCACTAATATTTGTGAGGTCTAAATGGAATGGTTACTCAACCCTTGGGTGATTACCGTTGTCATACTGAGTGTCGTTGTTAGCAACATTATGGCGTTGAAATACACGGCCAACATGAAGTTTGGTGATCGTGACAAGATTAAATACCTCAAAGAAAAACACGACAAAGAACAAGCATTGAAAAATGAAGACAATAAAACAAGCAGTAACGATACTAGCAACTAGCAAAAGACAACCCACACAAAAAAGGCTTTGGTGTACTTCCCAAAGCCTTTTTATATCTGCGGTTTAGTATTTACTCTTTTTCAATTGCGGTTATTGTGGCTATTTCTTCATTGATTTGAATTTGTTCCACTTTTTGTAGCTCAATTTGCTCAATAAGACCCAGGCTCGGGTTAAACCAACGCTCAGCAGACGTTGCAAACTCCATAGAATCCATATCTTCGCAGTTCACATAGTAAATGTTGTCTTCTTTCAGGTAAGCCGCTTCGATGGTTTTACCTGATACCGTGAAAGTTTTGCGCGCACCAGTTTCATTTACTTGCTGTTGCCAAGTCACATTGCAAGAAGCCATGTCCGGCAAGGCTTGAACCCAATCGTGCTCTTCGAAATTATCAAGTATGTTCTTTACGGATGTACCTTTTAACACTAGTTGTAACGAAACGGTTTCCATGCTGATATCAATATTCAGGCTCTTTTCTTTAACCTCTGCACCATTCAAGTAGAAAACTGGGCTGCTACGCATCAGAGCCAGAGTAAAAGTACTATCTATTAAGTAAGCATCCGTAATCTCATGTAGGGCACCGTCTGTACCTGCAAAGTAGAGTGTGTTGTCTACTTCGCCATCGTCTTGTACTTCATCTGAGTAGTAGAACTGCTGAACACCATAATTGACCAAATCATTGACAATGTTGATAACGTCTTCGCTGCCAGGTTCTTGTTCTAATGCTGCCAACATTTGTTCACTGTCGAGCGATTGGAAACTCAACTTCATCTCACCTTCATGCTGACCGTCAATGCTAAACGTGTAGTTCAGTTTAGTTGCGGAGCTTGGCGTAAACACAGAGTTTTTAATCGGGTAACTAAAAGTACTACCAGTATCTTTACCAGCGCCAGAGCCAGATGAAGAGCCACCACCACAGCCATAAAGTGCGAGCGTTGCTGCGGCAATAAGTGTCATTTTTTTTAGCATAGCTTTACATACCTAATCAAGGAGGCCCAGAAAGTCGGGCTGTTGTTCGAATGTCGGCATGCTAATTTTTGTGACAAAAAAGGGCAAAAAACAAAAGTTAACAGAAGATAATAAAAGCTTAATTTTATATTTATACCTTTGTTTTAATTGGTTTTATATCTCTACCTACGTTAGTGCAGTATTCTTCGATAAGCGCTTTCCAGCGCATAACAATATCTTTATCTTTCATACTCACACGCAATGTTTTCCACGGTTGTAAACAGGTTTCTTTAGATTCAGGCTGAGACAAACGATTGAACAGCGCTTCCGAAGGCATCACGCGTAGCAGCGCGACTAAAGATTCCATGTAGTTGAGTCGAAATTGATCGAGTTTGTTTTGCTTATAGGCGATATGAGAAACGAACGTGTAGATCAGCGCATTTTGAATGAGTGAATCGCCAGCTGGTGTCGTCAGCAGAGTTTTCGCTTTATCGATATTTCCGACTTTGTAATACAAGATACCTAACCACAAACTCAATTCATCTGGCAGCACATCGAATACAGACTGAGCTTGATTAAGGAAGCTCTCCAGTTTGATGTTGTCTTGTTCATACAGCACAAGATGTCTGGCAATAGTGATTGCCGAAAATTCGTCCGCTTGCTGTAGAGGCTCGCTAGGGAAATCGTCATCAATCAACATCTTTTTATGCGTATCTGACAGTACCCAAACGTTTTTAGATAATTCGGGCAGATTGAAGTATTGCGTAACATCAGTATGAATTTGTAACAGGTCACTTTGTAGGTGGGATAGACGTAACACATATTGATTACGGAAGGCCAATTTACCCGTTGCTGGGTAAATCAGATTTATCTGCGCTTTAAGGATGTTTTTCTCAGGGCCATCTTTCAGCTCAATATTGAGTTCGTAGTCACTCGTCTGCATATTGCGCGCACCCGGGAAGTAAGGTGTATCATCAATTGGGTCGAGGAAATAACTCGGAGCATCTTGGTTGGCAATGTCGGTATAAGGGTATTCAATTTGTTGTTGAAGCAGTACCGCTTTGATTACTTTGCGATAGTATCTTGCTTGCGAGCCTATAGCATCGATACGATTGAGCAGCAGTTCAACTTTAGGAATCAAAAGCTGATTACGAGTTTGTTGCGTTGAGATTTCTTGTTGTTGCCAAACAATGAATCCCAAAGTGATGCTACAAAGTGCTAATAGCGTACATAGTCCATAGGCGAGACGAACTCGCAAACTATTTGGCAGAGCCATGTCTGATTGTACTATTCCCGCTTTGTGCTTCTTTGTTTTTATTGGTGGCAATAAACAAATATGAGCAGGGTTAAGGAAGTAACCTTTACGTGGATAAGTGACAAGTAATTTAGAAGCATCGTGCTCAGGTGAATGTAGCTGTAATAGAGAGCGTAACGTGCTGATGCGATTAGTCAGAACATTCTTCGAAATGAATTTGCTTTGCCACACTGTTTCGATGATCGTGTTAACGGAAAGAGGCAGACCAACACTGGTTAGCAGCAATTCCAATAATTCGATGGTGCGAGGCTCAAGATCTATTGCTATCGACGCCTTATGAAGAGTTTGAGTCTCAGGGTTATAGATAAGATCGCCAATAGCAATGCAGCTATTTGTTTGTTTTGCTTGTAACAGAAAGTCGCGCATACCATAACAATCATTTGGAAATGGTGAAATATTATATATTTGTTGAAGCATAAAATCTTATAAATTACGCTCCAATCATTACGGTTAGATTGTGAACCATAAGTCATATGATAACTGAGCCATATGATAGCTGAGTCATCTAAATTAGCCGAGCCAAAAAGAGAAAGCGACAAATTTTAAAGGGTCAGAATATACATAATGCCCCCTTGTGTGACAACAAAGGCTCAAAGCATAATATTGAAATGAAGTAAAAAAAACCCAGCTTTTAAACTGAGGTTTTCTGTAAAAGAGTCAGACCAATGGCAACTTTTTCATATGAATAAAGTTACTCTAGCTTGGTATTGGCATTACGCTTATGGGCGTACTAAGTAGTCAGCCTGACCTACCCACTTGTAACTTGTTAGCTCTTCTAAGCCCATAGGGCCACGTGCATGCAGCTTCTGAGTAGATACAGCAACCTCGGCACCTAAACCAAACTGCGCACCGTCTGTAAAGCGTGTAGATGCATTCACATACACAGCAGCAGAGCCTGCAGCATTAACGAAACGTTCAGCAGATTGAATATCGTTAGTCAAAATCGCATCAGAGTGGCTCGCGTTATGTTTACGCATGTGGGCAATAGCTTCTGCAACATCGGCAACCACTTTTACGCCTAACGTAAAACTTAGCCATTCAGTATCAAAATCACCGTCTGCAACATGACGTAATGTTGCCGCTTTTCCTTCAAGGAAAGAATACGCCGCATCATCAGCAACAAATTCAACGTTACTTTTATTTAAACGCTCAGCTAAGCGGGGTAAAAAAGTCTCAGCAACTTTTTCGCTAACCAATAACGTATCCAATGCATTACACGCTGATGGACGTTGAGCTTTAGCATTTTCAACCACATCAATTGAACGTGACATATCCGCAGAATGGTCAACGTAAACATGGCTGATACCAAAACCACCGATAATCACAGGAATAGTGCTGTTTTCTTTACACATCTTATGCAAGCCAGCCCCCCCACGTGGAATAATCATATCAACATACTGATCAAGGCGTAGCAACTGTGATACTAACTCACGGTCTGGCTTTTCAATGTACTGAACCGATGCGGCTGGTAAGTCTGCTTTTTTCAGTGCAACTTGAATAACTTTCACTAATTCCACATTGGAATGAAATGTTTCGCGTCCACCACGTAGAATACTTGCATTACCCGTTTTCAAACACAGTGCAGCAATATCAATCGTTACATTTGGGCGGGCTTCATAAATAACACCAACAACCCCCAAAGGCACCCGACGACGGCTTAAACGCATACCGTTTTCTAATACTCGGCTATCGAGCTCGGCACCTACAGGATCATTTAAACTAATCACGTTGCGTACGTCATTGGCAATGCCGGTTAGCCTTTCTTCATTCAGTAAAAGACGATCAATCAACGCATCTGTCATGCCTGATTCACGCGCGGCATTAATATCTTTAGCATTAGCCGCCAAAATCGCATCTTTGTTTGCTTCTAGCTCATCGGCAATGATCGCTAATGCTTGGTTCTTTTGTGCTGTTGCTACTGTTGCTAATTCGAAAGCCGCTTCTTGAGCCGCTTTGCCCATATGTTCAAGATTCACAATATTTCCTCTTTCATGCCAAGTCATCAATATACGTTACGTTGGTTTAATTACATTACTACTGTAAATAACCACTTTAAATGATGACTTTAAATAACCACTAGATCATCACGGTGAATAGCAACAGGACCATATTCATAACCCAGCACTTTATAAATTTCTTGGCTGTGCTTACCTACAATCATTGCCATATCGCGGCTTGAATAGCGACAAATACCGCGGGCTAACAAAACACCGTTGGTATCGAAAATTCGTGCGACTTCGCCACGTTCAAATGCCCCTTTTACTTCGCTAATACCTTTCGATAGTAAGCTACTGCCTCTTTCCAGTACGGCCTTAGCGGCACCAGTATCAATCACAATATCACCAGCAGGTGGGGGGCCTGCTAAAATCCAACGCTTACGACTTTCTAGTGGTGTATCTAACGGAAGAAAGCGTGTTCCTACCGACTCACCACTGGCTAAATCAGAAATCACATCGGGGCGACTACCCGCTGCAATAATCACTTCAATACCCGCACGACGAGCAACATCTGCGGCTTGTAGTTTAGTTGCCATACCGCCAGTACCTAAACCACCTACGCTGCCGCCCGCCAATTTGCGCAGTGTTTCATCAATGGTATGCACTTCGCGAATAAGCTCTGCATCTGGGTTATTACGAGGATCCGCCGTAAATAAACCGGGTTGATCGGTTAATAGCAGCAGTTTATCTGCACCACCTAAAATACCCACCAAAGCAGATAAATTATCATTATCGCCTACTTTTATTTCAGTGGTAGCAACCGCATCGTTTTCATTTACAACTGGAATAATGCCGTTATCTAATAAGGCAATAAGCATATCTCGTGCATTCAAGTAACGTTCACGATCATCGAGATCGGCACGTGTTAGCAGCATCTGACCGACATGAAGACCATAAATGCCAAACAAGCTTTCCCACTCTTGAATCAAACGGCTTTGACCTACAGCAGCAAGTAACTGTTTGCTTGCCATTGTTTTAGGCAGTTCAGGATAACCTAAATGCTCTCGACCAGCTGCAATCGCACCTGATGTCACAATAATTACTTTATGACCATGGCGTCGAAGATAAGCACATTGGCGAACCAACTCAACCATATGAGCACGATCTAGCTTCAAAGTACCACCCGTTAATACACTGGTACCAAGCTTTACAACAATGGTTTGCTTGGGGGGGAGCGTTTGTTTATCCGATAAAGGCGGTGTCATAGACCCTACGTGTTTTTCAACATTCGAAAGATCGCCTTCAAGCTTTAGTGCATTAACATTTAGGTGTTTAGTATCAGCCATGGGAATAAACAAAAAGTAGATAATAAGTGTGCATTTGTTTTATCAATCCCATAGCAAGATCACAAGAGAAATGCAGCAATCATATGAAGAATTAATAAAATTAAATGGGATTCAGCTAAAAATAGAACGAAACAGCCTAAAGTACCGTTAAAATGATAAAGACCTCTTTGTCGCTAACCGCTAACAATGAAGCCTTTTAAGATCGTTTGTTTGTTATTTATTACGCAGAACCAAGTACCGCTTCTTCTAACTCAGCGCTTGCTTGTATATCCAATTGACAATCTTCTTTGACAAATTTAGTCAATTTAACATAAAAATCATCTAGTGTTTTTAGCACAGCTTCAGCATGTTTTGCCGGTAACGAACCTTTAATCCAGTTACCTTTCGCATCATAGCGACCAAAATCGTAACGGTATTCAAAGCCGATATCAGTTGCCGTTAAGACTAACCACCACCCCCAAAATTCGCGCTCTTCAGGAGATTTATTGGCACTAATACAGCTTGCTAAGCAGTCAAAGAAAAACTCACCTTCTTTGGATTGCTGTTTGCGTAAATAAGGTCCAAGCGCCGTCAGTTTCGTCATTAAACGACCATGTGGCGGAAAAATAGTATCAGTAGTCATCGCATATCCCCATCCATAGTATATGTATGTAATGTCATACATAAAATACTCAGCCACTTAGGTATGGTCTAAGTCAGTTATAAAACCATTAAAGCCACAACAGACACGTATTGGCAACATTTTATTTACATCATCAGACCAGTTCTCGTCACTTCCCTTATGCTAATTTATCTTTCAGCCATTCAATAACAGTGACCATTGAGCGATGATAACCATCATGTAGCGGTGTGTCTGGCAATGTTATTGCCTTACCACCACGACTCGACATTTCTATTAATTGATTGTCTATTTCGCGGCAAACAGGATCATTTTTTAAGCTGATTCCTAACATTGGGATATCTACTTTTCGCCGACCTAATAAGCCTTGATTTTTCAACGACCACGCGGGTAAATGCGAGGTCAAACTCGATTTTGATACACCGTGTTTCCCCATACGAGAGGCAATCACATCCAAATACATACGTGGCATAGCATCCAGCATTTGAGGCTGAGTAAGCACGCTATGAATTGCACCACCTAGGCTGATACACGTTTTTAATCGTGTCGGTTCCATAAAGCCCAGTCGTATCGCGGCATTGCCACCAAAACGTAAGCCCAGCATCGCCACTTTGGTATTATCAACCCAAGGCACATCGCGAATTTGCTGTACCAATGCCTGATGAAGACGACTAGTATCTTCGGTTAATGCCCAACGAGAGCTATGACCAACAGAAGGCATATCCAATGTCACCATGGCAAAGCCAGCCGGACCAAAGTAATCGCGGTATAAACGCCACAAGTCCGATTGCAAAGAATCTAATCCACCACTTACAATAACGGTAGGCAGCAACTTATCAGTACGCGGTAAATGAATAAAAGCTTGGAATGTTTTACCTTCATACTTCACATCAATAGTACGTATTTGATGTGGCGTTAACGCCATGGATTCGCGATAAGATTGATTTGCTTGGATCTCAGCTTGAGCTGCTAGCGTATCACCCTTAAGGTGTGGATATGCTGCAACACTGTAATACATACTGGCTTTTAATAATGTATCAGCTGCTTTTTCTTTCTGACCCACTTCAACGTAAGCACGGGCTTTTTTTTGTAGCTTTGCCCCTACTTGCGTCCATTCATAGGTCCAGTTACCCGGTTTATATCCAATAACTGTATCCAATAATTCATCGCTAGTACGTGTTGCTGTTGAACTCGCCATCCGTGATAGAATCGCTTCCATCTCAATAGGATCAATACCTTGCCAAATCCATTGAGGCCGGCGTAAAACGCGATACCACCCCTTCTCACTATCTCCATCTAATGCATTATGCACCGAGGCCGATTTTAAGTTCGCTATTTTCACCAAATTTGATGTTTCTTGGGTATTCATTCGAGGTGCAAATAACTGTTCGGATAAATTTGTTTTTGATGTATCAGACACAATGGACTCCGATATTTAAAATCAAGCTACGCATTAAAGCCAGCAAAAACAAAACAAGACACTACCGTCATGATAGGTTTAAGACTGCCGATGAAAACACGTAGGATCAGCATATAATTTATAGTATATCACTCAATCCTTCATTACTTTGATAGCAATCTGTAATACCAATATTGCAAAAAAAACAGATAAAAAAAAGGCACCATCACTGGTACCTTCTTTCGCGAAATCAACTGTAATCAGCTAATTAATAATTATTTTTTTGAGATAGGCTCAACAAACGTAACAGCCATATCCCAAGGTTGCTCAATCCATGTGTCCTGTGCAATATCAACAACGTAGTCATCAATAAGGTGCTTACCAGCAGGCTTAGCACATACAGTTACAAACTTTGCTTTAGGGTACATTGCACGGATCAGTTCAGCTGTACCACCAGTATCAACAAGATCATCGATTACGATGAAACCTTCACCATCGCCGTCTGCTTGTTTAAGTACTTTCATTTCACGCTGATGATCGTGGTCGTAGCTTGAAATACACACTGTATCAACATGACGAATGTTAAGCTCACGTGCAAGAATCGCTGCAGGTACTAGCCCACCGCGACTAACAGCAATGATACCTTTCCACTGTTCAGCTGGTAGCAATTTTTCAGCTAGCTGACGTGTATACATTTGCATGTTATCCCATGTGATAACGAACTTATTACTCATATCCAATGAACCTCTAAATTCAGCGAATTTATCGCCAAAAACGTTTATAAACTGTTATAAAAAAATAATTTTAGCAAGGAAAAGAGCAGAAATCACCCATACACTGAGATTCACATCACGTCCCTTGCCACTCATTACCTTTACTGCAGCATAAGTGATAAAACCTAAGCCGATACCTTCTGCAATTGAATATGTTAGCGGCATAAGCAAACAAACAACAACCACTGGCGCAGCTTCTGTTAAGTCACGCCAATCAATGCTAACTAAACCCGACATCATCAGAATAGCAACATAGAACAATGCACCCGCAGTCGCATACGGTGGAACCATACCCGCTAACGGTGCAAAAAATAAAGCCAATAAAAATAGTACGCCGACAGTAACAGCCGTTAAACCGGTACGTCCACCAACAGCAACACCAGAAACACTTTCGACAAAAGATGTGGTATTTGATGTACCTAATAATGCCCCAATCGATGTTGCTGTGCTATCCGCTAAAAGTGCGCGATTTAGACGAGGTAACTTACCATCTTTATCGATTAAGTTAGCTTTCGTTGCCACACCGACTAACGTTCCTGCCGTATCAAAAAGATCGACAAACAAGAAAGCAAAAACAATTGAAATAAGCCCAACTTCCATTGCACCAGAAAAATCCAGTTGCAAGAAAGTAGGTGCAATGCTTGGTGGCATCGACATAATACCATTGTATGACACTTCACCAAATAACACGCTCAGTGCAGTCACCGCTATAATCGCAATTAAGACCGCGGCTTTATAACCACGGTGAACCAATGCAATCGTTAAGAAGAAACCCAATGCTGCCATTGCGGCAGGGAAACTGGTTAAATCGCCGATATGTACTAACGTTGCTGGGTTATCGACAACAATGCCAGAGCTTTGTAGTGCAATAAATGCCAAAAATAAACCGATACCTGCAGAAATGCCGGTACGTAGTGCTAAAGGAATAGCATTAATGATCCATTCACGTACTTTCAATAAACTAAGCACGATGAAACATAGACCTGAAATAAAGACTGCCGCCAAAGCAACTTGCCATGTATGCCCCATACCTAATACAACGGTATAGGTAAAGAATGCATTCAACCCCATACCTGGCGCTTGAGCAACAGGATAGTTAGCAACAAAACCCATGATGAAACAGCCAACCATTGCCGCTAAACAAGTCGCAACAAAAACAGCACCATGATCCATACCTGCGTTGGATAACATCGTTGGGTTAACAAAGATAATGTAAGCCATCGTTAGAAAAGTCGTCAGACCGGCTAACAATTCAGTACGAACATCCGTACCGTGCTCTTTCAGTTTGAATAGTTTCTCAAGCATTGCTCTCAATTCCTTGGAGATAGTACGCAGCAGTTCAAAAATGGTTATAAAATAGGAAACGTTTGCGTGTCCGATTTTGGGGGCGATTATATGCTTCTCAAAACACAATTTCCAGAAAATAACTAAATCATCAGTAAATAAACCAACCAAACGAGCAAAAAAGCAGCCAACATTTCCAATATAAAAACAAACCAATATAAAATCAAATACTTACACTTTAAATTCAAAGTGCATTTTTTCATCAATGTAAACTTATCTTCTATAAGCAAACGTTAATACCCCTAACATCTTTGTTAAAATAACGCATCATGACGAAATGTAATCGAATACATCTTATTCGGTATCTTTTCATCATATTAACAACAAAAGATATGGCTATTACATGAGGATATATTGAATAGATGAGTGAATTTAAATTAATCAGTTACTTACTAGGATCCAATGAATAAACCCTAAATGCGAAGCAAAAAAAACGCCACCTCAAAAAGAGATGGCGGCAGAATTTGGGCAAATAACCAGATTTGATTATTTAAATATTCTTAATATTTGGGGTGAACAATATGTTCGGCTAAGCAGTGTCGGCAACACTACTCGGCAAAATTAATAACCGAAAGAGCTCGGGTAGCTGAAATTACCAGTGTAAACAGAGCGGTTGTTCCAGAAGTATGCAATAGAGTCAAAAGCTTTCATTTTAATTACCTTAATCATAAGTTAGTCCAAACACATGCAACAGTTAGCATGGCTCAATTCCTTGGAGCATTTAGACCGTCGTTGGTCTCACTTAATCTCGGTTCCTTGGAGGCAATATATCGGGCTCATCCTGAGCAGTTAGTGTGTTTTATTTGTCTTCTCTAGAAGATGAACAAACTATAATTCAATCGTAATTTAATTACAACCTTTTTTTTAAGTTCGTCACACTTTTCGATAAAACCTCTTACCGATCACTTTATATTGAAAGTTTATTACATCTCAAGCCCTTCAAAGGTTATTAATACACGACTAAAGTGTAACGCTGACACTATTGATTTGTTACCACTTACACGCATAACCTATACAAGGCTAAAAATAACGACCAAGGATGTCGCATGGGAATTTTTACTGCTTTACGCGCAATTTCAATCAGCCGTCGGTTATACCTACTCGGCTTTATCGTTACCCTTCTCACTCTGATTCCATTGCTGATCTTTGCCTCTAATTACCAAGCCAGCTTACTCGAACAAAAACGCATTAAAACACGCCACCTCGTCGAAACAGCTTCAAGCTTATTAGTTAATTTTTACCAACAAGAACAGCAAGGCACTCTCACTCGGGCACAAGCTCAACAAGTGGCAAAACAAGCTATCGCTGGATTACGTTATGAAGAAAAGGATTACTTTTGGATTAATGACATGACACCCACCATGATCATGCACCCTTTTAAGCCCGCGCTAGATGGCCAAGATTTATCAGGATTTAAAGACCCGCATGGCAATGCGCTGTTTGTTGCTATGACCAATACTGTAAAAAACTCAGGTGCGGGGTTTGTCGATTATTATTGGGAGAAGCCGGGTTTTGATTTGCCAATTGAAAAAATCTCTTACGTCAAAGGCTTCCGTCCTTGGGGCTGGATAGTCGGTTCCGGTGTTTACGTCGATGACATTCAAGCGCAATTTTACAGTGAGATGAAACAATTGGGTTTGACGCTACTGGGATCTCTTTCTGTCATGGTACTACTCGCATGGTCAATTGGCCGCTCAATTACAAAACCGTGCGAACAAACCTTATCGGCAATGCAAGACATTGCTGAAGGAAATGGAGATCTAACACAACGCCTGCCATGTAAAGGTAATGATGAGTTAAGCCGTATTGCCCAAGCCTTCAATGTATTTGCTTCTCGTATCGGTGACATGATGCGTGAAACAGCACCGATCAGTGAACATATTAGTGCTGCTGCCTTGCAGCTCAATACCGTGGCAACAACAACCGCACAAGGGGCTGCCGACCAACATAAGGGGGTCGATAGTGTTGCAGCGGCAATGAACGAATTACATACCAGCAACCAAGAAGTAGCGCATTCCGCACAGCAAGCAGCTGAAGTTGCAATAAATGCACATCAGTACAGCAAAACTGGTATTGACGTTGTTTCGACATCATCGTCTGAGTTACAAGCCCTCTTAACACTCTTGGATAACACAAGTAGCAGTGCCCAAGAATTGGCAAATGACGCGCAAGCCATCGGATCGGTACTCGATGTCATTCGCGGTATTGCCGAGCAAACTAACTTATTAGCTCTCAATGCTGCCATTGAAGCCGCTCGCGCTGGTGAGCAAGGACGAGGCTTTGCTGTGGTCGCCGATGAAGTACGCACACTGGCTACACGTACTCAATCCAGCACCAATGAAATCGAACAAATCATCGGTAACTTACAAACTCGTGCAAATGAGGTAAGTCAGGCTCTTACTCAAACCCGAGAGCAATCAACCAATACTGCTAAACATGCAGATGACGTTGCACAGACATTGTCGTTGATTAGCAATCAAGTTACCCAGATCCGTGAACTGAACCAACACATAGCCGAAGCCAGTTCACAACAAACATTGGCGACAGAAGAAATCAATATCAACCTTAGCCAATTAACCGAACATAGCCTAAATACCATGCAACAAGGCGAACATATTGCAGCTGCCAGCGAACAGCTGCTTGCGAGTGGTCACAGTCTGAATACCCACATTTCACATTTTAAGATTTAGCTACCTCGCCCAATTGCACAATGGTATGCTTGAGCTAACCATGATAGTTAATTCTGCTATCATTTTGGTCGTTTATCCATCAATTATACTTGATAACGACCTTAGCCCAAGATTGTATAAAGGGAGTCTGCTGTGTCTGAGATTAGTCAACTATCACCACAACCTGTTTGGCAATTTTTCGATCAAATCTGTTCTATTCCTCATCCATCAAAGCACGAAGAGCCATTGGCTCTGCACATCATCAAATTCGCTGAAAGCGAAGGATTAGAAGTTCGTCGTGATGATGTTGGTAATGTATTCATTAAAAAGCCAGCAACACTAGGAATGGAAGACCGTAAAGGCGTTGTTCTGCAAGCACACATTGATATGGTGCCGCAGAAAAATGAAGATACTGACCATGACTTCACGAAAGATCCTATTCAGCCGTTTATTGATGGCGAATGGGTTACTGCAAAAGGAACAACCCTAGGTGCCGATAACGGTATGGGTATGGCTGCATGTCTTGCTGTTTTAGCAGCAAAAGACGTTGAGCATGGTCCACTTGAAGTCTTACTGACTATCGATGAAGAAGCTGGCATGACTGGTGCTTTCGGTCTTCAAGAAGGCTGGCTTGAAGGCGACATCCTATTAAACACGGATTCTGAACAAGAAGGTGAAGTGTACATGGGTTGTGCTGGTGGTGTAGATAGTGCTATCACACTGGATATCGAACGCGAAGCCGTTCCAGCAGAGCACGCCGCCGTTAAGCTCGTTGTTAAAGGCCTGAAAGGCGGACACTCTGGTTGTGATATTCACACTGGTCGTGGTAATGCCAACAAGCTACTGGGTCGCTTCTTATTCGCTCATGCTCAAGAACTGGGCCTTCGCCTAGCAACATTTACCGGTGGTAGCCTTCGTAATGCGATTCCTCGTGAAGCATTTGCCATCGCAACATTACCAGCAGCCAACGTTGACAAGCTGAACGAGCTATTCTCGTACTACCACTCAATTTTAGTGGCAGAGTTAGGTAAAGTTGAAACTGATATAAACCTGTTTATTGAACCTGCTGAGCTGCCTGTAGATGTATTCGCCGCAGCAACACAGACCCGTTTTAATGCTGTTCTGAATGCCTGCCCTAATGGTGTTATCCGCATGAGTGATGATATCGAAGGTGTGGTTGAAACCTCATTAAACGTGGGTGTTATCACTACAGAATCTAGCAGTGTGACTATCTTATGTCTGATACGTTCGTTGATGGATTCTGGTCGTAGCAATGTTGAAGGCATGTTGAAAGCCATTGCTGATCTAGCGGGTGCACAGTGTGAATTCTCTGGCGCATACCCAGGCTGGAAGCCCGATGCAGATTCTGAAGTGATGCGTCTATTCCGTGAAACCTACAAAAATATCTACGGTAATACACCTAATATCATGGTTATTCACGCGGGTCTTGAGTGTGGTCTATTCAAAGAACCATACCCAACTATGGATATGATTTCTTTTGGCCCAACCATTAAATTCCCTCACTCACCTGATGAGAAAGTACAGATCGCAACTGTTGATCTATTCTGGGAGCAAATGGTTGCTATCCTGAAGAACATTCCAGTTAAAAAGTAAAATATCGCGGTATATCTAAGGCGAGATTTCACGATCTCGTCTTTTCTCTTTTAGCATGTCGACAAATTTTCACTTCTGCTTTGTTCACATAACATTTATTTACGGCTTACCATTCAAACGCTAATTGCTGCGCTTTCATTCCATGTTCAAGCCCAACACTAATCCCAATCAAACGAACCTCTCTTCCCTTTTGACGAGTAAGTGCTTCTTTTAGTAATCCGACAAACTGTGTTTTGTCTAATACACCTAAAGTATGTTCAACCGTTGTTTGTTGAAAATCGGCAAATTTAACTTTAACGCCTTGTTTCGATATATTCAGTGCCGGACGTTCTTTCTTCAGTCTGCGTTCAAGTTCAGGGTATAATTTTTCAATGACTTGCCAGCACTCTTCATACTCACGAATATTATGCGAGAACGTTCTTTCTACTCCCACAGATTTACGTAAACGTTCGACAACGACTTCTCGGTTATCGATACCCTGTGTTCGCGACCACAAAGATTGACCTAATTTTCCGAACTGCTGCAATAGTAAATGTTGATCATAAGCCTGTACGTCACGCCCGACGAATAATCCTTTTTCGTGCAGCTTTTGAATAGTGACCTTCCCTACTCCAGGGATTTTTTCTAACTTTAGGTTAGCGACAAAATCGGCCACCTCATTGGGTGTTACAACATATTGACCATTGGGTTTATTTAAATCTGACGCCACTTTAGCGATAAATTTTACTGGTGCTATGCCTGCAGACGCCGTCAAATTCAGTTCATCTTGAATTGCTCGACGAATATCTTGTGCAATGAGTGTTGCTGAGCCATAAAACATTTCGCACTCAGTCACATCTAAATAGGCTTCATCTAATGATAATGGCTCAATTTTATCGGTATAACGTTGAAAGATAGCGCGAATATGCTGCGAGACTTCCTTGTACACCGACATACGCCCCGGAACGAGAGTAAGCTGAGGACATAGCTTCATGGCTTGCCCCGAAGGCATGGCTGAACGCACACCGTATTTACGCGCCAAGTAATTACATGTACTGATCACACCTCGTTGCTCTGAACGACCACCAATCGCAATAGGGATATTCTTCAAGTCAGGGTTATCACGCATTTCAACGGCTGCATAAAAACAGTCCATATCAACATGAATAATTTTACGCTGTTCGATCTCTACGCTGGACACTTATTTCCTCTACCCTCGCCAATCTGTAAGTAACAAACCACATTAACTGTTTTTATATACAGTGTCATTATAGGCTATTCAAGCAGTCAATAGAAACCAGATACATCGAAGTATCTAAACATAACCCCGAAAAGTCACAAAATAGTATCTTGTGAGCAAGATCTGACTCACACCACATTTTACGCTTCCTTATTCACAATACCGATGAAATTTGATAGAACTATAAATAAGAATAATTAGGTAAGGAGAACCGTTTGTTCAACAAAGTATTGGTTGTTGAAGACAGTAAAGCCTTTCGTAAATTTCTTGATGCACAGTTGCATCAAGCAGGCTTTCACACAGTATTCGCAGAATCGATCGCTGAGGCGAACGCAATCATTGCGAAAGACAACAACTTTTTATGCGCGGTACTCGACTATTGCCTACCAGATGGGACGGACGGTGAGATCATCGATATCGTGTTAAGTCACCACATCAAATCCGTAGTACTGACAGCACACTTCAGCCAAACCATTCGCGACAAAGTACTGTCGAAAGGCGTTATTGATTACCTATTAAAAGACAGTGCCGCTTCGGTATCTTATTTGGTACCGTTATTACAACGCTTACAGGCCAACACCCACCATAAAGCCATGGTAGTTGATGATTCAACAATGATCCGTCGTCACTTGGTCAATTTGCTCGAGCGCCAAAACCTCTCAGTAATCCAAGCTGAAAACGGGTGTGAAGCCATTAGCTTGCTAGCCGAGCATCCTGATGTCACCTTGATCATCACCGACAATGACATGCCAAAAAAAGACGGCATCACCATGACCCGTGAGATTCGTCGCATGTACAGCCGCAACCAAATCGCGATTCTGGGATTATCGGGCAGCAGCGATAACTCCATGACAGCACAATACTTGAAAGCCGGTGCCAACGATTTCTTGTACAAACCGTTTAATCAAGAAGAGTTTTATTGTCGTATTCACCATATGCTCAACATGAAAGATACATCTGACAAGCTGTATAAAATGGCAAACCAAGACACCTTGACCGGGCTATGGAACCGTCGTTATTTCTTTGACCAACAATGTGATAAAGGTTGCCAACACCGCAACATTGCCATGATGGACATCGATTTCTTTAAGAAAGTGAATGATACCTATGGTCATGATGGTGGTGACGCCGTGTTAATCCACGTAAGCCGTTTGATTCAGGCCCGCTTTGAGGATGCCGTTGTGGCGCGATTTGGTGGGGAAGAGTTTTGTATACAAGCATGTGGAGCATTTTCTCACTTTCAACAACGATTAGAACAATTGCGTGTCGATATCGAAGCCCTATGCATTCCTTATCTCGATAACACGATAAACGTCACCATGAGCATTGGTGCGGTATCAGGCGCAGCACAAAGCCATGCTATTGATGACATGCTGAGAACAGCCGATGATCACCTGTATTACGCCAAAGAACATGGGCGCAACCAAGTGGTGGCCCATGCTTTATAGCGATTTAGTTGCCTATAAATGAAGCACCGCAATAAATTGAAAAATGAAAATAAAAAAGCCTGACTCAACAGAATCAGGCTTTTAGATTGTTCATCAGTTATTTTTCAACTAACCGTAACGTGATAACCTACCACGCCAGTACTTCACAACTAGATGATTTGGTTCTTTTTCCAGTCGGCATGACGTGCTTCTCGGGCTTCACGTTTTTTACGCGCGTCGCAAGGTTCAGGGCAGTCACACTCTTTTGCAATGCCGATACCATCAAGCCCACCGCAGCTACCGCTAACGCTTTTACGCTGAAAGATGTAGCCGACAGCCATCGCTACGATAACCAGTAAAAACACCGCGAAGGTTGTTAGATATACAGCCATGATTACTCTCTACTTTTTCTTCAAATAAGGTACAAAATCATCAGATAGATACTCTTTGAAGCCATTTACCGTTTTTATTACTAATAAAATCGGTAAATTTTCTTCGTTAGCGAGTTTTATCGACTCTTCTTCACCCATAACAGAAAATGCAGTAGCATAAGCATCGGCTGTCATACTTGATGGGTGAAGCACTGTAACGGATACCACATGGTTAGCAATCGGTTTGCCTGTTTTTGGGTTAATCAGGTGCGAATAACGAATACCATCTTCTTCAAAGTAATTACGGTAATCGCCTGATGTCGCCACGGCCATATCACCAGGTTCAATAATTTCTTGTACTGAACGGCTACCATCTTCCGTTGGTTTTTCTACAGCAATGCGCCAAGGTATACCTTCAAGGTTGTTACCTTTAAGACTAAGTTCACCACCGATTTCAACCAAGTAATCAGCGACACCTAACTCATCAAAATAATCAGCAACAACATCAACACCGAAGCCTTTCGCTATTGAAGATAGATCAACATATAGGTCTGGAATATCTTTTATTAGCATATTACCATCGACCTTAAGGTGGTGATAACCAATTATTTCACGACGCTTATTTAACTCTTCATCTGTTGGTGTTGCTTCTGGGCGAGCTTCAGGACCAAAGCTCCACAAGTTAACAATCGGTCCAACAGTAACATCATAAGCACCATTCGTTAATTCAGATAAACGTAATGATTCTTTTATAACTTTTGCCGTATCAGCAGATACCGCAAAAGGTTCATTCGTTGTGTGTTGGTTAAATTGACTGAGCTCGGAATGCTTACGATAAGTCGACATCTGATCATTCACTAATTCTAGACGACGATCAATCTCTGCCTGAATATCCGTGGCTGCGGGTAAGCCTTCCTGCTTAATCAACTTAATTGAATAGTAAGTTCCCATCGTTGAGCCATTTAAATGAATCAACTCACGCTGATCGCCACAACCCACCAATGTCATTGTCATAACAAGCAGCATAACTGCTCGAGTAAGGAACGTCTTCATTCAACAACTCCAAAAATGAAGGGATTACTTATGTTTACCAATATTAACTACGCTTACTTTTACAATAAATGCGAAGGCTAGGTTGTTAATATAAATAACCATAGTAAAAATATGCTTATTTAAAATGCTTATATTACGAAAATGGCTGACCCTTAACGGATCAGCCATTTTAACTATGTGTTCATGGCTAATTAGCCACCGAAGTCATCCAGTAGGATGTTTTCATCTTCAACACCTAGATCTTTCAGCATGCCGATAACAGCTGCGTTCATCATTGGTGGACCACACATGTAGTACTCACAATCTTCTGGTGCATCGTGATCTTTCAAGTAGTTCTCGTAAATCACGTTGTGGATGAAGCCTGTGTAACCATCCCAGTTCTCTTCTGGAGCTGGATCAGACAGTGCAACATGCCATTCAAAGTTCTCGTTCTCAGCTGCAAGCTTATCGAAATCTTCTACATAGAACATTTCACGCTTAGAACGCGCACCGTACCAGTAAGTCATCTTACGAGTAGACTGAAGACGGTGTAACTGATCGAAGATATGTGAACGCATTGGCGCCATACCAGCACCACCACCGATGAAGACCATTTCATTATCAGTCTCTTTAGCGAAGAACTCACCAAAAGGACCAGAAATAGTACATGTATCACCAGCTTTAAGTGACCAAATATACGATGACATAATACCAGGAGCTACGTCAGGGTTATTTGGTGGCGGTGTTGCGATACGTACATTCAACTTAATCAAACCTTTCTCTTCTGGGTATGAAGCCATAGAGTAAGCTCGGATTGAATGCTCTTTCACAATAGATTCGTAACGGAATAAGTTAAACTTGTCCCAGTCACCACGGTATTCTTCCGGTACATCGAAATCAGCGTATTTGATGTGGTGCGGTTCAGCTTCAATCTGAATGTAACCACCCGCACGGAAAGGAACTTCCTCGCCATCAGGGATTTTAAGAACCAACTCTTTAATAAAGGTTGCTTCGTTATCATTCGAAAGAACTTCACATTCCCACTTCTTCACGCCGAAGATTTCTTCAGGAAGCTCAATGTTCATGTCAGATTTAACGTTAACCTGACAAGCAAGACGCTCACCTTCACGTGCTTCGCCTTTTGTGATGTGATCAAGCTCAGTCGGTAGAATATCACCACCACCTGATTTAACTTTCACTCGACATTGACCACAAGAGCCACCGCCGCCACATGCAGACGAAACGAAGATACCGCTAGAAGAAAGAGCATTTAGCAGTTTGCCACCGGCAGCGGTTGTAATCGCTTTTTCCGGATCGTTGTTTACAGAGATAGTAATATCACCTGATGGTACCAGCTTAGATTTAGCGAAAAGAATCACTAAAACTAGAGCCAGGATAATCAAGGTAAACATCACTACGCCAAGAATAATATCCATTGACTATTTTCCTTTTATCCTGATTACAGCTGTACGCCGGAGAAAGACATAAAGCCTAACGCCATTAGACCAACAGTGATGAATGTAATACCTAGGCCACGTAGACCAGGAGGTACATCTGAATACTTCATCTTCTCACGGATACCCGCAAGAGCAACGATAGCTAGCATCCAACCCACACCAGAACCGAAACCGTAAACAACCGATTCAGCAAAGTTGTAGTCACGCTGTACCATGAAAGATACACCACCGAAGATTGCACAGTTAACTGTGATCAGCGGAAGGAAGATACCCAATGCGTTATATAGCGGCGGGAAGAAGCGGTCCAGAATCATTTCCAGAATCTGTACTAACGCTGCAATTACACCGATAAACGTGATGAAGTTAAGGAAAGTTAAATCCACTCCGTCAACAATCGCACCATCTTTCAGTAATAGGTTGTAAACTAAGTTGTTCACAGGTACAGCAATAGTCAATACGACGATTACCGCAACACCTAGACCAAAAGAAGTCTTAACTTTCTTCGATACAGCCAGGAATGTACACATACCCAAGAAGAACGAAAGTGCCATGTTCTCGATAAAAATCGAACGAACTAAAAGGCTTAGATAATGTTCCATGTTGCCCTTACTCCTTCGCTTCTACTTGTGCTGGACGAATAATACGAATTGCCCAGATCATGAAACCAATTAGGAAGAAAGCAGACGGTGCAAGCAACATCAGGCCGTTTGGTTGATACCAACCGCCATCAGAAACTAGAGGTAGAACCTCAACACCAAACAACTTGCCCGAACCTAGTAATTCACGGAAGAAAGCAACAGTGATAAGTACAAAACCGTAGCCTAAGCCATTACCAATACCATCGATAAAAGATGGAAGTGGCGCCGATTTCATTGCGTATGCTTCTGCACGACCCATTACGATACAGTTCGTAATGATCAGGCCAACAAATACAGAAAGCTGCTTAGAAATATCGTAAACAAACGCTTTAAGTACTTGGTCAACCACGATTACCAATGACGCGATAATCGCCATCTGAACAATGATGCGCACACTGTTAGGAATATGATTACGTATTAGCGATACAAATAAGTTAGAAAATGCAGTAACAAACATTACCGCTAGCGTCATAACAAACGCTGTTTCTAATTTAGTTGTTACTGCCAATGCAGAACATACACCAAGAACCTGAAGCGCAATCGGGTTATTATCCAGAAACGGCGCAAACAGAATCTTTTTCATTTCTTTAGTATCAGCCATTGTTTAGGCCTCCCTCACGAACCTTAGTTAGAAACGGACCAAAGCCCATGTCACCTAACCAGAAGTCGAAGGTGTGTTGTACACCATTACCCGTCAAGGTTGCACCAGACAGACCATCTACACCGTATAGATCGCCAGCAGGAGCGCCGCCTTTAACAATACGAATTGCTGGTTTGTTGTCGTCGTTAAACAACTTCTTACCAACAAACTGAGCACGCCAGTTAGGGTTCTCAACTTCACCACCTAGCCCAGGAGTTTCACCCTGATCGTAGTAAGTAATACCCGCAACAGTGTTGCCATCAGTTTCAACAGCAACGAATGCGTACATCATCGACCAAAGACCATTACCGTGAACCGGTAAAATCAATTTTTCAATGTTGTTGTTAGCATCTTTAACCAAGTAAATCGTTGCAAGATCAGCACGACGAATAATTTTCGCCAAGTCTTGATCGCCAGACAGTTTAATTGATTGTGCTGGATCTTTTGCAGCAATACGTTGCTTATACTGAGCAGGTGTTTGTCCTGCTTCAGATTGCTCAACGAAGCTACCAGTTTTAAGATCAACAAGCTTAGGCTCGATAAACTGAGCGTAAGATTCTTTGATGTTCGTCGAATCATCCAGTAGGCCAGCTACTGAAAGGATATTTCGCTGAACGTCAAGCACTGCATTTTCTTGTTGAAGAGGGCGCAGAGCAACCGCAGCAGTTGATACTACGATTGAGCAAACAAGGCTCAATGCAACAACAACAATCAGCGTTTTTTTAATGCTATCGTTATTACTTGACATGACGTGCTAGTCTCCGTTTGATATTGCCCTGAACTACTAGGTTGTCAAATAGAGGTGCGAATAGGTTAGCGAATAGAATCGCTAGCATCATACCTTCTGGGTACGCTGGGTTAACCACACGAACCATCACAGCCATAGCACCGATCAATGCGCCATACCACCACTTACCTTTATTGGTAAATGCTGCAGACACAGGATCTGTTGCCATGAACATCATACCGAATGCAAAACCACCTAGAACTAGGTGCCAGTGCCAAGGCATGCTGAACAGTGCATTAGTATCAGAACCAATGATGTTAAACAGAGTTGCTGTCGCAATCATACCAATCATAGTACCTGCGATGATGCGCCATGAAGCAATGCCCATGTACACAATCATTGCACCACCAAGGATGATAGCTAGCGTAGAAACTTCACCGATAGAACCAGGAATACGACCAATGAAAGCATCCATCCACGTAATCGCGTCGCCAGTAACAACGTTGATTAGTTTCGCGTCACCACCTTGAGCCCACTGGCTTAGTGCAGTAGCACCAGTAAAGCCGTCAGCTGCTGTCCATACTGCATCACCAGAAATTTGCGCTGGGTATGCGAAGAATAGGAAAGCACGACCTGCAAGTGCAGGGTTAAGGAAGTTACGACCAGTACCACCAAAGATTTCTTTAGCAACAACAACACCGAAGGTAATACCTAGAGCTGCTTGCCAAAGTGGTAGCGTAGCTGGAACGATAAGAGCGAAAAGAATAGAAGTAACAAAGAAACCTTCGTTAACTTCATGCTTACGCACCATACAGAAAAGTACTTCCCAGAAACCGCCCACAGCAAATACTACTGCATAGATAGGTAAGAAATACGTCGCACCCAGTAGCATTTTACTGCCCCAGCCAGCATCTGCTGACATGGCGCCACCGAGCATATCTGTTAACCAGTAATGCCAATCACCAGCGATGATCGAAACTAGCTGATCGCCTGCATACATGTGGTTCAGTGCAACGATAGCTTGATCACCAACGTTGTACATACCCCAGAACATAGCTGGGAAAACCGCAAACCACACCATGATCATTATACGTTTTAGATCAACGCTATCACGCACATGTGAGCCAGTTCGAGTCACTGTACCTGGTGTGTACATAAGAGTTGCAAACGCTTCATACAGCGCAAACCATCTCTCGTGTTTACCACCTGGTTCAAAGTGATGTTCAACTTGCTCGAGTAAATTCTTGAGACCCATGAATTACCCTTCCTTCTCAATTTTGTCCAGGCACTCACGTAACAGTGGACCAAACTCATACTTACCTGGGCATACAAACGTACATAGAGCTAGATCTTCTTCATCCAGTTCTAACGCACCCAGTAATTGTGCACTATCGCTATCACCAGCACACAAATCACGAAGAAGTAGTGTTGGTTCAACATCCAGAGGCATGACTTTTTCATAGTTGCCAATTGGCACCATGGCGCGATCACTACCATTGGTCGACGTTGTCATATTAAACAACTGACCTGGGAAGAATTGGCTTAGGAAAGAACGTGTAACAGAAAACTTGTTTTTACCTGGAACAATCCAGCCTAAGAATTCTTTTTCATAGCCTTCACGAAGCGCAGATACCTGTAAATGGTAACGACCAAGGTATCCATAAGGACCTGTCGCAGGAGTACCATTTAATACAGAACCTGAAATCACACGAATTTGACCAGGCATTAGCTCTGAATCAGTTAGCTGCTCAATAGAAGCACCAATCTGAGTACGAACCAAACGCGGCTTATTCACAACAGGACCAGCCAATGCAATAACACGATCAGTATAAAGCTCACCCGTTAGGAAAAGCTGGCCGAACGCAATCACGTCTTGGTAGTTGATGTGCCATGCTACATTTGCAGCATCAGCGCCAAATAGCATATGAATGTGTGTACCAACAAGACCAGAAGGGTGTGGACCGTTGAACACATGCTCTTCAACATTCGCTTCAGAACATCGAGGAAGGCTAGCACCTGATTTACAAACATGTACTTTATCGCTTGTTAAACGCGACAATAGCGTTAAACCAGCAACAAAAGCATCTGTTTGCTCATTGATAATAGCTTCAGGGTTGGCAGCTAGCGGGTTAGTATCAACCGCTGTCACAAAGATAGCCTTTGTTTCAGAATCGATTGCAGCAACTTTGCTGAACGGACGCGTACGAAGCGCAGTCCACATACCAGACTCAACCAATTGCTCAACAATCGCAGCGCGATCTAGTTGGGCTAATTGATCAGCCTTATAGCTGTTAAATGTGACTTGCTCGTTGCCTTCTACATCAATCACAACTGATTGTAGAACACGCTTAGCGCCACGATTAATTTCTGCAACCTTACCACTAGCTGGAGCAGTGAATTTAACGCCAGGGTTCTTTTTATCTTCAAAAAGAACCTGACCTTTTTTCACTACATCCCCTACGCGAGTATGCATTGTAGGACGCATACCAACATATTCTTCGCCAAGTAAGGCAACTCTTGTGATGGTATTACCATCATTTATCGCCTGGGTAGGAGTCCCTGAGATTGGGATATCTAACCCTTTTTTTATTGTAATCATACGCACTTGCACTACATTAACGGGAAAAAGAATTTTATATTGCGCAGTTAAGACACGACTTTCCTTTGTCTGACACGGGCTCTTTTTGTAACCAGTATCGCAACATCCTATTAACCAACTTGGCACATCATTTGATGCCAAGTCGTTTTCAAGCCCGCGATTCTAGCACTAATTCACTAGATTTTGCCACGGCAAACCGCGTTAATAGGTCCGAAAATCAATTAACAACCCAAAGAGAGTACCTTTTTTGAGTGATAAGTTTGACTCAACGCACAAATGTGGAAATATCTCGATTCAACAAAATACACCCACTTACATAATTAAATTAACAGAGCGCTTACACACTAAAAACAGTCATAATAATAGGGCAACAAAGCCCCATTTCCATTGTTAAAAAAACAGTTCTCGATGTTAATCGATATTTACATCTGCATTCTCTGTAAAACGCCCATATTGCCGAACATCAATAAGAAAGCGGTAATAAGAATCATACACTTTCTTTAATGTTGGGTCTGAGTCACTTTTTTCTACTAATAATTCGTTAGTCAGTTGCTTAAGCCGAAGCAAAACGTCGTCGGGAAACACTTTCAACGGCACATCATGTTCATTGAGTAAAATATCCAATGCCTGAACATTTTTGAATGTGTATTCATCCAGCATATCTTGGCTAACGGCACGTGCAGCAACCTTAATGACTTCTCTTAAGTCAACAGGCAATGCTTGCAAAGCATCTTTGTTAATCAGGAACTCCAGATTCGTTCCTGGCTCATGCCACCCTGGGTAATAGTAGTACTTGGCGGCGTTATGTAAACCAAAGGCTAAATCATTATAAGGACCAACCCATTCTGTCGCATCGATCGCCCCCGTCTCTAACGCCGTAAACAATTCACCGCCAGGTAAACTAACAGGAATCCCTCCGGCACGTTTAAGTACATCTGCACCGAAGCCTGGTAAACGCATTTTCAATCCATAAAGATCATCGATAGTGGTGATTTTTTTATTAAACCATCCCCCCATTTGCGCCCCAGTATTTCCACCAGCTAATGGAACAACACCAAAAGGTGCATAGAGTTCCTGCCATAATTCAAGGCCACCACCGTAGTGAAGCCAAGCATTCATTTCTTGTGCTGTCATTCCAAAAGGAATAGAGGCGAAAAAAGGCGACGCTGGAATCTTTTTTTGCCAATAATAAGCCGCAGAGTGCCCCATTTGTGCTGTACCTTTAGAGACAGCATTAAAGACATCAAAACTGGGTACTAATTCCCCCGCGCCATACACTTTTATTTGTAAACGACCTCGGCTGAGTATGTTTACCTTTTCGGCAAAATGCTCTGGAGCCTCTCCCAACCCAGGAAAACCTTTAGGCCAAGACGTCACTAACGTCCATTCAACAGTACTAATATCTTCAACATTACTTGTCGAATCATTACTATCACAAGCACTAATCAGCATCGATGCTATAAGTGCTACAATCGCTTTAACACTACGTAGCATCATCTATTACTCCTTTCGCTTGGCACGCTGCAGACTATATTTATTAGTATCAACGTTTATCAGTGCCAAACTCTTCACAAGTATAGCCAGAAATTTAGACTCTACTTATTTCCCTATCCTTGGGAATGCCATTCAATAATACGCCAATCAGGCTTCTAATGTTGCTTTTCAATTCAAATTTTTAAACGAAAAAAACCGCAACAAATGCGGTTTTTATATTGAATAAATCGTAACAGTCACGATCTACTACCCTAAAGAGGTATTTGTTCGTGTTTCGATTATTTAGAACCACCTTGGCATGACGGTGATAACGGCGCACCATTTGATAACTCTTGCCATTCACTAAGCGTATACGTATGAATAGCTAAGGCATGTATGTCATTAGCTAACTCATGCGCGAGGGCTGAATTCACCGCGCGATGGCGGCCAATTAAACGTGTTCCTTCAAATTGCTCACTCACCACTATCACTTTAAAGTGGCTTTCAGAGCCTTCAGGTACGTTGTGCATGTAACTTTCATTTATCACTTCTAAATGAGCAGGTGAAAGTGCTTTTTGTAACTTTTCTTGAATGCGTTCCTGAATCATAACTCTTACTCACGGGTGTTTATATTCGTAAATCAACTGCTTTATTTGGCTCTTTAAATCATTGCATATTCAAAAAACAACAGATAAAAAAGCAGTTAAATTCGATAATAGGATTGCAGTACACAGTGGTTCTGCGAAAATAGATAACTAATTTCAAACATACCTGAAAGTTATCTGTAATGAAACCTGCACTGACTCTGCATGATCGTACGTTAAAACTTAACCGTTTTCCGATACGCAAAATTGAAACTCTGCAAGCATGGGATGCTGCAGATGAGTATTTAATTAATCATACTCATGACATGGAGCTCGATCCACAGCGCCCAATTCTAATTCTGAATGACAGTTTTGGCGCTTTAAGCTGCTGGTTTGCTGAACGAGCCAATGTTACGACCGTTACTGATTCTTTTGTGGCAAAACAAGGCTGTATAGCGAACCTAACAGCTAACCAACTGCCCAATGTTAATATTATTGATTGCTTGGCTGAATTGCCTAAAAACCCACAATTAGTATTAATAAAGCTGCCTAAGAATAACCGCTTACTGACTTGGCAATTACAACAACTATGTCATCTTTTACCAGAAGATTGCATGGTTATTGGCGCGGCAAAAGTAAAAGAAATTCACACCTCAACATTGAAGCTTTGTGAGAAATATCTAGGCGAAACCAAAACATCTTTAGCCGTGAAAAAAGCCCGTTTAGTCTTTATTAAACCTAGTGCTGCACTCGCAAAACCCATGCCTGAACCTAAAACATGGGATGTGCCAGAGCATGACATCAGATTAAGTAACCATGCCAATGTCTTCTCAGGTGAAAGCCTAGATATTGGTGCGCGTTTATTACTGAACCATATTCCACAAGATCATAAATATAAAGACATTATCGACTTAGGCTGTGGTAATGGTGTAATCGGTATTAAAGCTGCAAGACGTAATCCACAGGCAAAAATCACCTGTGTCGATGAAAGTTTCATGGCTGCCGCATCTTGCACAGAAAATGCGAAACAGAACCTAGAAGCACCCGAGCAGCTCACCGCTATTGTTACCGATTGCCTCGCTGACATTGAACATAGCAGTGCTGATCTCGTTTTGTGTAATCCACCGTTCCACCAGCAAACAACCATTACTGATCATATTGCTTGGCAAATGTTCTGTGATGCAAAGCAAGTTTTAAGACCAAAAGGAGAGTTAATCGTCATTGGTAATCGCCAGTTAGGATACGATGACAAACTTAAACGTCTATTTGGTAATGTCGAAATCATTGTGCAGAATGACAAATTCATTGTCTATCAATCTGTAAAATAGTTGAGTTCAGCTTTTTTCTATAATGAGCCACGTTAGTCTGTATCTAACATGGCTGGTTATATTTCAGTTAAGGATAAAAAGAAAAATGAAAAAGTTTTTTTTAGCAGCTTCCGTCTTTGCGTTAACAGCTTGCTCTGCACCATCAGAACCACAATTAACCCTTGCGCCAACACCTGTAATTGCGACCCAGCCTACCGCTAATGGAGTGGCACTCGACTTAGAAAGCCGTGACTTACGTACCGCACAGTTTATTGCTGTCGTTGATAGCGGCCGTCAAAATGTACAGCCATTACACGCAACACAAAATCTACGTATGACCTTGGAAAACGCCCTTTCGCGCCAACTCCAATCCCAAGGTTATAAGCTAACAGAAGATGCACAAGACACAATGCGTCTTGATATCTTAGAAGCCATGGTTAACGTTAAACACAGCATCATGAGTCACGACTTGAGTAGTAAAATACAGCTACAATTGGTTGTTGAAACTAATAAAGGCAAATTTGTTAAACGCTATTCAGGCAAGTCTGAACGTGCTGGTGCAATGAGCGCATCCGTAGAAGATATGGAATTAAGCATGAATAACCTGATGACCGCAGTATTAAAAGATATTTATTCTGATGCTGAATTGAACAAATACCTTCAGGAGAACTTATAATGCACCGTTACCTTCTCGCTTTTTGTCTATTGCTGGCCTTGCCTGTAACAGCTGCAACTCAAGTATTAGTCACAACCAACCTTGGTGAGTTCACCATTCAACTGAATGAAGGAAAAGCACCAATTTCAAGCGAAAACTTTTTACGCTATGTTGAAGATGGCAGCTATGTAGACACGATTTTTCACCGAGTGATTCCTGGTTTCATGGCGCAAGGTGGTGGCTTTGATCAGGAAATGAAACGCCGTGATAGCTATGCGCCAATCAAAAATGAATCAACAAATGGCTTAGAGAATAATCGAGCAACAGTTGCGATGGCACGTACACAAAACCCTGACTCAGCCACTCGTCAGTTTTACATCAATTACCAAAATAATAGTTTTTTGAACGCTCAAGGTGGTCGTGCTGGTTATGCCGTGTTTGGTGAAGTTGTGAAGGGCTTCTCAACTATTGAAAAAATGACTGATATACCCACCACAACTATTGGGTCTTTAGGTATGAAAGATGTTCCTCAGCAACCTATAGTTATTAAGGCTATTAAAATTATTAAATAGATTAGATAACGTCACCTGAACGTTATCTAACGTTCAGGTGACTGCTATGCTAACTCTTGTATCATCAAAGCCAGATATTTCGTCTGAAATCATTGACAAGCACATTGCCGATTATGCTCCCGCACTTGCAGTAAGTGCACTTGGCACGATGAATGGTGATGTAACTTACACTTCGCTAAAAACAACCTGTACTGAACACCTTCATGAGTGGTGGAAATTATCAGTTTCTTCCGGTACGCCCGAAAATGGATATGAATCTACTTATTGGCACCTATTACACCTATTGGAATCCTTAGAAGAACACCAACTACTGGGTAATAGCTTTATTCAATTTAAAGTGTCTGGTTGCGCTCAATTCTTACTTGGTGTCGGTTCAATGCCTATAAAAATGCAAGGGATCAGACCTTAGAAAGTCGTGTGATACCGCCTATGTAGAGCAATATATCGCTTACTATTAGTTAAAATGACAACTAGTTAATAATAAACTGTATTTTTGACTGTATTTTTACAGAAGTTCACAGTAGCTTACCTTTATAATTGATAGATACAGCGGCGACGCTATCAAGGGCTAGAGGTATTCATGGAACAAGCGGTAGAAGAAGATAATAACAATCAGGGTTGGCGAGTATACCTAGAGAAAAAAGTACTCATCATGCTAGCGCTAGGCTTTTCTTCTGGACTGCCGATATTACTTGTATTTGGTACCCTGTCGTTTTGGCTTCGTGAAGCTGAAGTCAGCCGAACTGATATTGGCTTCTTTAGTTGGGTAGCACTCGCTTACGGCTTTAAATGGATATGGTCACCATTAATCGACCGCTTCCCTATTCCTATCTTTTCCCACCTATTTGGTCGACGACGCGGCTGGATGTTGTTTTCACAATTAATGATTGTGCTTTCATTATGCGGCATGGCACTCAGCAACCCTCAAGTCGATCTGGTTCAGCTCGCCATTTTTGCTGTTATTGTCGCATTTGCCTCTGCATCACAAGATATCGTCATTGATGCCTACCGCATTGAACTCGCAACAGAACGCCTTCAAGCCGCACTAGCCGCTGCTTATATGACAGGTTATCGCCTTGCAATGATCATGGCTGGGGCTGGCGCCTTAGCATTTGCAGCATGGTTTGGTTCAGATACAGAATATGATGTAACAGGTTGGAAATACGCTTACTTCATCATGGCTGGTTTTATGTTGGTCGGTATTATTACGGCTCTGTGTATTAACGAACCCAGTATTGATAGCGCTGACATTGAAAATTCTGAACGAGAATATCGCCAACAATTAGTCAGTGATGGTATGACACCGAAAAAAGCCAGAATAGCCGCATGGTTCTACACTGCTGCTGTTATGCCCTTCAAAGATTTTTTCGATCGATACGGGCGTCATGCTTTACTCATCTTAGCTTTGATTGGTTGTTATCGAATCTCCGATGTTGTTATGGGGGTAATGGCCAATGCCTTCTATGTCGATATGGGATTCACTAAAACCCAAGTGGCGTCTGTTACCAAAATCTATGGTGTGATCATGACACTCGTGGGTGCTGGGCTGGGAGGAATTTTGATCAGTAAGTTCGGTACCATGCGTATATTGGCACTGGGGGCTTTTTTATCTGCCTGCACGAATTTACTGTTTATGCTCTTTACCTTTATTGGTAATAGTATTCCCATGCTTGCTATTGTCATCTCTGCCGATAACTTAAGTGCCGGTATTGCCACCGCAGCTTTCATTACTTATCTATCCAGCTTAACCAATGTCGCATTTTCAGCGACACAATATGCACTATTTAGCTCAATAATGTTGTTATTCCCGAAGTTCATTGCTGGGTTTTCAGGCATGTATGTTGATAACTTTGGTTATAACACTTTCTTCTTTACGACCGCCCTGATCGGCTTACCAGTTTTACTGTTAATTTATTTAGTGGCAACAAAAGCCAAAAAGCATGATGAAGTCAATTCCAGTGTTACATCGTAGCGTAAAACAAAGCCAAAATTTCACATAAAAATGAGATTCAAAGAGGTATTCTGTTGACGCAGAATATCTCTCTTTTTTTTATAACCCTATTTCCCTTCTAAATCCCCAGTCTACTTACCTTAAAATTATACCAATTTCACCGATCTCTGAAAAAGTTCAATTAAATGTCAAAAAAAAAACATAAAGATCACTAAAACCTTCTATTTGAAATCGATTACAGCCGATCAAGATCACACTTAGCAAAGGATTGCGCAATCGTTACATTCCCAAAGGTGACATAAAACAATAGAATCACTGCCATAAATACGGACAGCCCATATAAGTCCGATCATATCGACACAATTAGCGAGTATCTGATCATGCGTAAATCACTAGTAGCACTGAGCGTATTAGCAGCAACAGCACTACCTACAGTAGTAAGTGCAGCTGACTATTCTGATGGCATCCACAAGAACGATTACAAATTTTTGCAATTTAACCTAATGGGTGCAATCAACGAAAAAGGCCCATACGAATCAACTCACGATTACCTAGAAATGGAATTCGGCGGTCGTAATGGCGTTTTTGATTTATATGGCTACGTTGATGTATTTAACCTAACTAGTGATTCAAGCAGTGACAAAGCAGATAAAGATAAAATCTTCATGAAATTTGCACCGCGTATGTCTCTTGATGCTGTAACAGGTAAAGACTTGTCTTTCGGTCCTGTTCAAGAACTTTACCTAGCGACTCTTATGGAGTGGGACGGTGGTAAAGGTGGCGTTAACACACAAAAAATCGGTCTAGGTTCTGATGTAATGGTGCCTTGGTTTGGTAAAATGGGCCTAAACCTATACGGCACATACGATTCAAACAAAAAAGACTGGAACGGTTACCAAATCTCGACTAACTGGTTCAAACCATTTTTCTTCTTCGACAATGGTAGCTTCATCTCTTACCAAGGTTACATCGATTACCAATTCGCTATGGAAGACGAGTACGTACAAACTAGCAATGGCGGTGCAATGTTTAACGGCATCTACTGGCACTCAGATCAATTTGCTGTCGGTTACGGCCTGAAACTATACAAAGACGTTTACGGCTTCAAAGATGGTGAAGCACTACCATGGGATGCTTCAGCAACATCTGATTCATCTGGTGTTGGTCACTACGTATCAGTTACATACAAGTTCTAAGAAGTCTCCCCTTCTTATTGAGCATAAAAGGCGCCTATTGGCGCCTTTTTTAGTGCCTTTAAGTGAAGATAGCGTCAATTTAGCTCTACACTTCGCAAAAATAAGACACTTATTGTTTTTAATACGCCCCCTCTTTTCAGTGCTTTTTCAGCACCTTCCTATATCTTCATGCCATCTGCGCAACACTTTACTTGCTTAATTTTAAGACCCTCACACAAAACTGAGAATCTACGCTAACCTTGTTTTAGATGCATTGTTCGTTTTTTGACCGCAAAGAACAAAGCATTACTTTAAGGCTATGTTCAATGACAAATACAATATGAACAATGCCAAACAATGAAGCAGCAACGGCATAAAAGCGAGATCTCTCCATGAAAAAAATACTCTCTACACTCAGTATTGGCTCAGCTTTAGCGTTATCTAGTACTGTTTTCGCCGTCGACTATTCCGACGATATTCACAAAAATGACTATAAATGGCTTCAATTCAACCTTATGTATGCCTATGAAGAACTACCTCGTTCTCCCGATGCGCATTCTGGGCATGATTACTTAGAAATGGAGTTTGGCGGGCGTTCTGGGATCTTTGATTTATATGGCTATATTGATATTTTTGATTTAACAGAAAGCAGTGCCAGTGATAAAGATGGCAAACCTAAAATGTTCATGAAATTTGCCCCACGAGTATCACTCGATGCCGTTACCGGAAAAGATCTTTCCTTTGGCTCCGTACAAGAGCTCTACTTTGCGACATTATTTAATTGGGGAGGCGGAACAGAAGCTGATTTTGAACCCAATAATTCCTTCTGGGGGATTGGTTCCGATATCAATGTGCCATGGTTTGGCAAGGTTGGGCTTAATTTCTACGGGCATTATAATATTACCGCCAAAGACTGGAATGGCTACCAAATATCCACCAATTGGTTTAAACCATTTTATACCTTGGATAATGGTAGTTTTGTCGCTTATCAAGGGTATATTGATTATCAATTTGGTGCAGGAAGTAGCTTCCAAGGTAATTCGCAAGCCAGCCACGGTGGTGTGATGTTTAATGGCTTTTATTGGCATTCTGACCGCTATTCAGTCGGCTATGGCTTCAAGCTATATAATGATGTGTACTTAATTGAAGATACAAATGCATTCGAATCAACAGGCATAAGCCACTACGTTGCAGCTACCTATAAATTCTAAGTTACTCCCCCTTCCTAACTGCTATTTTTCTGCTCTTTTTAAATAGGTTCTTCATAATAATTTTCATGAAGAACCTATCTTACTTTGGAGTAAACCTCGAAAAGATAGACTCTTTTAAAAAGAAAGCCCCCTACCATACCGTTATAATTCCGGCTCATGATATGATCTTAGCAATGGAAAAATAGGAATAATGACGTGCAGATTACAATTTTAGGTGCTGGTGCTATCGGATGTTTATGGGCTTGTCACCTAGCGAAACAAGGGCACAACATTCACTTTTGGACAAGAACAGACAAACCGTCATTCCCTATCGTATTGAATGACTGCATTCAAACAAAAGATCGTATTCAAGCAGAAGATGGCACTCATGAAAAAAATTATATTCAAACGCCATTAGCATCAGAGCACTTTGATTTTACGAGTAATAATATACAAAGCATTGCCAAGAGCGAGCTTATCATTGTGACGGTGAAAGCATTCCAAGTTGAGCAAGCCTTAAACGACATCTTTGTTCATATTGCACCACACACCCCCATTATAATTATCCATAATGGAATGGGAACACAGCAGCACGTTAAAACGCGACTCGTTGATCACCCTATTCTTTACGCCACCACGTCTCAAGCGGCTTTCAAACCCAACACAGAACACATAAACCATACTGGATTAGGTCCGACATGGCTCGGCGCTTTCAACCAATCAGCTCAGGGATTTTCTAGCCTTGCGGATCTCTTTGATCAAGCTTTAGCACCTTGTTATTGGCATCATGATATTAATGAACCGTTGTGGCAAAAGTTAGCCATTAACTGTGCGATTAATCCACTAACCGCAATTCATCGATGTCAAAATGGTGAATTAGCAAACTCTAAATTTCATGCCGTTCTCACGCAAATTTGCCATGAAGTCGCAGCGGTCATGCAGGCAGAAGGCCACGATATAACTGCAGAAAAGTTAAGGCAAACAGCCGATACCGTTATCAAGGCGACTGCGGCTAACTATTCATCCATGTATCAAGATATTTTCCAGCAAAGAAAGACTGAAATCGATTATATTACGGGTTATCTCATTGCACGGGCAAAGGTACACGGCATTGCTGTACCAATGAATACCCAGCTATGGCAAGACGTTAAATTATTGGAGCAAAACCACGATGACAAATGATGATCACAACCGCACAATGACTGTTGCTGTTTGTATCGCCCCCGGCACTGAAGAGATGGAAGCGATCAATACGATTGATATTCTTTTGCGCGCAGGGTTTGATGTAACAACAGCCAGTGTTGCCTCAGACGGTGCATTAATCGTTGCTGGCTCTCATGGCATTAAATTAGTTGCCGATGCGGCATTAGTGGCGGTTGCTGATGAACAATTTGATTGTGTGGTGTTACCTGGAGGTGTAGGTGGCGCTGAATGCTTCCGTGACAGCCCGTTACTTGTTGAGTTTGTAGAGCAACATAAATACGACGGCAAGCTGATTGCGGCTATCTGTGCAGCTCCAGCCCTTGTTCTTGAGCATCACAACATGTTTCCGACGGCAATAATGACAGCACACCCAGCCTTCCAAGACTATATTCCCGAAGTGCGTCGTCGTGCTAAACGTGTTGTTTACGATGTAAATAGCAATTTGCTAACCAGCCAAGGGCCTGGCACTTCACAAGAATTTGCGTTAGAAATTATTGTTCGTTTAGCGGGTAAAGAAAAAGCAGCAGAAGTCGCGGGTCCGATGGTTGTATGGCCAAATATGCATTACGATGTTTTACCAAGGGTATAAAAAAAGCGAGAACTAAGGTTCTCGCTTTTTTATTTTGATGATGTTTTCAACTATGGGCGGTAAACTTTGATGTTACCGTAACCATTTTCGGTCAAATATAGTGCTTGTAAGCGGCTCATTACACCACGATCACAATACAACAAGTACTCTTTGTCTTGATCTAGATCGCCAAACTGAGTCGCTAATTTATAGAATGGAAGGTGTTTTACTTCCACGCCATCAATAACAAGCGGGCTCTCGTCCTCTTCATCTGGACTACGAATATCCAGAACGATTGCACCATCACCAATTTGATCAACAAGCTCTATCTCTGGTGCTTGTTCTTGGCTTTGTTTTTCGATATCACGAATATCCATCACGCGCGCCTCTTCAACCACACGATCAAGGATAGCAAAATCAAAGTTAGCTTCTTCTTTTTCAAGCTTGGCTTTGACTGCTTTAATCGTTGGGTTTTTCGAGATAACACCACAGAATTCAGGCATTGTTTTTGCGAATTCTTCTGTGCCAATATTACGAGCAATATCAATTATATCTTCTTTATCCCAATTGATAAGTGGACGAAGGATCAAACTGTCCGTCACATTATCAATCATACGTAGGTTGGTTAGAGTTTGGCTCGACACCTGACCCAACGCTTCACCCGTAACAAGCGCTTGAATACCATAACGCTCTGCAACCTGACCAGCAGCTCGCATAAACATACGTTTTAGAACAACACCCATTTGGCCGTTGTCCACTTTCTCAAGGATTTCAGCAACAACAGGTTCGAAATCAATCGAGATAAATTTAACTTTTGCTGATGAGCCGTACTTTTTCCATAAGAAGTGAGAAACTTGCTTCACACCAATCTCATGGGCAGGACCACCTAAATTAAAGAAACAGTAATGAACTTTACTGCCACGCTTAATGTGTAAGTAGCTTGAAACACCAGAATCAAAACCACCTGAAATTAGGCTTAATACGTCTTCTTGCGTACCAAGAGGGAAACCACCTAAGCCTTTATGACGGTGTAATACTTGGTGCAGGTGATCGTAATCAACTTCAACGCGTACTGTTATATCTGGGTTCTTTAATTTGACACTTGCCGATTCAACCGCTTGGTTTAGACCGCCACCAACGTAACGTTCCAGTTCAATCGACGTAAAATCATGCTGTCCACGGCGCTTAGCGCGTACACAGAATGTTTTACCTTCTAGTTGTTCGCCAACAAGTTCAAGCGTTTGCTCGAAAATATCGTGCAAATCTTTAAATTCAGTCTGCTTCACTTCCAACGTATGATGAATACCTGGAGTCTGCATCAAAATCGCCAGTATTTGTTCGCGATCACTGTCATCGTTTGCTGTCACTTCAATATGATAACGACGGTTATATACCGCAACGGATTCAGACACACGCTTAACCATAATGCGAATGTTGCTATCAAGTATCTTTATAAAACGTTTACGAACAGAGTCGCTTTTACAAAAGATCTCTGGATGGGGCTTAACGATAAATTTCATAACATGCTTCGCTACACTGGGCCAAATTAATACCGAACGGAATCAACGGCGCGGATTATACAGCAAGCAAGCAGTTGCTGAAACCTTGCTGTTATTGAAACCTTATAACCATAGCTGCCAAATAGAGCAGACGTCACCTTTCAAACTCAAACAGTTACAAAAAGATAGCTGCTCTAAAACACCGCACCTTGATACTAATAATAGCTATTCAGCGCTTTTCTGTATGTCTGAACTCGTCACTTCATCAGAGTAATGCGGCTTACCCTGCATGATCGAAATTTCAACTCGACGATTTACTTTCCGTTCTTCTGCCGTTTTATTGCTATTTAATGGCGCAGTATCAGCTAATCCAACCACCCGTAATCGCTTGTGATCAAACCCTTTAACTTGCTCCATTTCCTGAGCAACAGAGACTGCTCGCTGCGCAGATAAATCCCAATTTGAACGGTATAGTTCAGAATCTAACTTCTGATTATCAGTATGACCTGAAATTCTAATAATGCCGGGAACATCTTTCACTAAGTCAGCAATCTGTCGCACTAAGGGCCGAAATTTAGGCTGTAAAAAAGCAGATCCAGCCGGAAACGCCCCTTTTTCTTTGATTCGAATAACTACTTGTTGACCGAAATTTTCAACTTCAATCGCACCATCTTGAATTTCACGAACAAGCGCTTTTTGCATGACTTCCAATAACTGCTCTTGCGACTCAGACATCTCAGATTGATTATTTTGATTCATTTGAGTTGCCACATCAGCCGATTTCCCACCAGTTAACTTACCCGCATCACGCTTGGTGCCTCCGGCACGCTCTGATTCACCATCATGGAAATCAAGAGTACGCTGAGTCATATCAATGGTTTGTTGCATGATAACTTCAATCGGTGTTGGCTCAGGTCGCCCAGGGCGAAATTCTTGCGCGATAACACTGGTGCCTTTAGGAATATCTTTCACTTCCAGCATATTTTGAACACCAAAAGCGAATTTCATCGAACCTGCAATCTGTTTAAATTTCAGTACATCCATCTCTGAGAATGACAACAAGAGTACAAAAAAACACATTAACAAGGTCGCTAGATCCGCAAAGGTCGCCATCCATAACGGCGCGCCGGGGGGGCACTTGCAATCATCTTCTTCCATTGTGACCTCTAACCATCTACGTCTACGCCACGTTTTTTCTCATTAAGGTAATTTTTCAAGTACCCATCGATCACTCGCGGATTCTGACCATCTTGAATAGCAAGAACGCCATCAAGAATTAATCGACGATTCAGTTTCTCTTCGTTCTTACGTAATGACAATTTATCGGCAATCGGTATTGCCACCATGTTCGCGACAATAGAACCATACAAGGTGGTTAACAAAGCCACAGCCATGGCAGGGCCAATTGATTTCGGATCATCCATATTGGACAACATCGCGACTAAACCGATTAGCGTACCAATCATGCCCATTGCAGGTGCTACATCACCAAACGAGCTGAATATACCGACCCCTTTTTCATGTCGCTCATTGGTTAAGCCGATATCTTTTTGTAACGTCGCACGAACAACATCAGCATCATGGCCATCAACAAGCAAATCGATACCTTTACGTAAGAAAGTGTTATCAACTTCCATTTCTTCTAACGCTAAAAATCCCCCTTTTCGCGCGGCGTCAGCCATTTCAACAATTTTAGCGATTAAGTCTTCTGGATTGTCCGTCTTGAACATGAATGCTTTCACTGCAATTTTAGCCGCACCGAAAAACTGACTAATGCTGTATTTAATCAACACAACAAATGTGGTTCCTCCCAGTACAATCAGTACCGAGGGAACATCAAAAAACATCCCTAAACTGCCACCTAGTAACATTGCCATTGCTACAAATGCGAATGAACCTACTAGGCCTATAAGCGTTGCCAAATCCACGAAAAGCTCCCCTTTTTGTGACGCATCGTATTTATTATTAAATCAACAGCGGTATTCTACAGAAGTGTACCTATATCGGCACCTTTCGTTTTTCATTTAGCTTTCTTCGTTCAAAAGACAAAAATTACTGCCTCAAACACAAAATCATGTGACATAATTTGACCCAGATTACTCTCTGCGTTACTTTTCCAACACTTAGAAAATAGTGAATGATTTATGGCCGCTAAAAAACCAGAAAATATGGCATTTGAAGCTGCATTAGATGAACTCGATTCCATTGTAAACGAGTTAGAGTCTGGTGATATTGCACTCGAAGATGCATTAAAGAAATTTGAACGCGGCATTATGCTTGCTCGCACTAGTCAGAAAAAACTTACGCAAGCAGAGCAGCGTGTAGAAATATTACTTCAAGCTGATGATGAAGCACCACTGACTGAATTTAATGAGAACAATGAATAACAATTTAACTTTATCACAGTCACTGAAACATTATCAGGATCGTAGTAACCAACATTTAGCTCAATGGCTTGAAGCGCAGCCTTTTGCCGATCAAGCATTAGTAAAAACCATGAAATATGGCACATTACTCGGCGGCAAACGCGCGCGTCCGTTTTTAACCTATATTACGGGTCAAATGCTAGGGGCTGAATGTGCCGATCTTGATACTCCTGCTGCAGCGGTAGAATGTATTCATGCTTATTCATTAATTCATGATGATCTTCCTGCTATGGATGACGATGAGCTACGTCGTGGTCACCCAACGTGCCACATTGCATTTGATGAAGCTTTGGCTATTCTTGCTGGAGATGCACTGCAAACACTAGCTTTTGAAATTCTAGCTGATGGTCAATTAAGTAATGACGGTAATACGCAACGTATCGCAATGATCAAAGAGCTTGCTCAAGCATCTGGCGCTGCGGGAATGTGTGTAGGTCAAGCACTAGATTTAGAAGCAGAAGGTAAACACGTTGATTTACATCAGCTTGAAGCTATTCACAAGCACAAAACGGGAGCACTTATCCGATGTGCCGTTCGTTTAGGTGCACTCGCTGCAGGCCAAAAAGGTGTAGCGGTATTGCCACAGCTAAACCAATTCGCCGACGCGATTGGTCTCGCATTCCAAGTTCAAGACGATATTCTTGATGTCACAAGTGATACTGAAACCCTAGGGAAACCACAAGGTTCAGATCTCGCGCTTGATAAAAGTACCTACCCAGCCTTACTTGGATTGGAAGGTGCACAACAAAAAACACAACAACTTTATCAAGAAGCGCTACAAGCATTGGATGCAATACCCTACAATACAACCCAATTAGAAGTTTTTGCCCGATACATTATCGAACGCAATAACTAAAATCAGTAAAAGCGCCGAAATGTTATGACTCTGGATATATCAAAATACCCTCATCTTGCCTTAGCCAATACGCCAGATGAACTACGCTTACTGCCGGTTGAAAGTTTACCGGAGGTATGTGATGAACTACGTACCTACTTGCTTAACTCAGTCAGCCAGTCAAGCGGGCATTTTGCCTCAGGTCTTGGTGCTGTAGAACTGACGGTTGCCCTACATCATGTGTATAACACACCTTTTGATCATTTGATCTGGGATGTCGGTCATCAAGCTTACCCACATAAAATTCTGACTGGTCGTCGTGACCAGATGTCAACGATCCGCCAAAAAGATGGCATCCACCCATTCCCTTGGCGTGGTGAGAGTGAATACGACGTATTATCTGTCGGTCACTCTTCAACCTCGATCAGTGCAGGTCTTGGAATGGCTATCGCCGCTAATAAAGAAGGCTTAGGCCGTAAAGTTGTTAGCGTAATTGGTGATGGTGCAATTACCGCAGGCATGGCATTTGAAGCCATGAACCATGCAGGTGATGTACATTCAGACATGTTAGTGATTCTAAATGACAATGAAATGTCAATTTCAGAAAATGTCGGCGCATTGAACAACCACTTAGCTCGCTTACTCTCTGGCAGCCTTTACACCACGATTCGTGAAGGCGGCAAGAAAGTATTAGCTGGCGCGCCACCAATCAAAGAATTGGTTAAACGCGCAGAAGAGCATATCAAAGGCATGGTTGTTCCTGGCACCATGTTTGAAGAGCTAGGCTTCAACTATATTGGCCCTGTTGATGGCCATGATGTTGCTGAATTAGTCAAAACCTTGAAAAATATGCGCAATCTGAAAGGACCGCAGTTCCTTCATATTATGACGAAAAAAGGTAAAGGTTACGCACCAGCTGAAGCGGATCCAATTAATTACCACGCAGTACCTAAATTCGATCTAAGCCAAAATCCGTTACCAAAAGCGGCAAATGCTAAACCGACTTTCTCGAAGATTTTTGGCGATTGGCTATGTGATATGGCCGCTGAAGATGAAAAACTAATGGCTATCACGCCAGCGATGCGTGAAGGCTCTGGCATGGTACGCTTTTCGAAAGAATACCCAAACCAGTATTTCGATGTCGCGATTGCTGAGCAACACGCTGTAACCCTCGCGAGTGGTATGGCTATCGGTGGCTATAACCCCGTTGTTGCTATCTACTCAACATTTTTACAGCGTGGCTATGATCAATTAATTCACGATGTTGCCATTATGGAACTTCCGGTGATGTTTGCTATTGATCGTGGTGGCCTAGTTGGCGCTGATGGGCAAACTCATCAAGGTGCTTTTGATCTTAGCTTTATGCGTTGTATTCCTAATATCGTGATTATGGTACCAAGCGACGAGAATGAATGTCGTCAAATGCTATACACGGGTCATAAGCATCACGGTCCAAGTGCTGTGCGCTACCCTCGCGGTAACGGATTAGGTGCTGAGATACAAAAAGAAATGACCGCTCTTGAAATTGGTAAAGGTATTATTCGCCGCCAAGGCGAGAAAATCGCCATTCTGAATTTCGGTACAATGCTGGAATACGCACTAGAAGCTGCTGATAAATTAAATGCTACTGTGGCTGATATGCGTTTTGTAAAACCACTCGATGAAGCGCTTATTCTGGAATTAGCTGCCAACCATGATGTCTTGGTTACGGTTGAAGAAAACGCTATTGCCGGTGGTGCAGGTAGTGGTGTTATCGAGTTTATGATGAAATCAAAATGCTTAAAGCCCGTGCTTAATATCGGTCTTCCCGACCGTTTTGTTGAGCAAGGTACACAGCAAGAACTGCATACTGCATTAGAAATTGATGCCGCAGGTATTGAGAAGCAAATTCGTGATTATATTGCTTAACTTAAGCTTTTATCGCTAAAAGGTAAGTCTCAACTTACTTACCTTCCTCCTAGTTTCTAGTTTTATCTAGATACTAGGAGCTTCTCTTCTCACCCTACTTTACCTCTCTATCTTACTCTTTTAAGCACTGCCCCTTCATAGCCACCTAATTCAATATAATGTATGGGGGCACTCAACGAACCGTCACTGTTCACGCGTCGATATACACCAGGCAACGAAACTCGTAATGGTTTTGAATTAAAATAACTCGCTTGATTACGTTCTTTTTTTGCTCGATAAACCACCAATCCATCGCTGTATTGCCTTGCTATTACCCCTTCATCAGGAAATTCACTGATCCAGCCAGAGCGATATAACCAAAACCAGTTCGCTTTATGTAAACTCACCTTTTCTTGTCCAACTAGAAGCTTTGTTTCTGTTGTTTTTGCTTTACCTTGCTTACTTTTCCAGTAAACAGGCTTGTAGCCTTTCGGAATTTTACTGGGGTACCCAATAGAAATATCGAGCATTTTAGTCGGTTGATAAGCCCAGTTTTTCGGTATACCTTGGCGATACCAATTCGACGAGCTACGATTATCATGATCAAACTGGGTATTATTACTGCCATAAATAAACGTCTGATTCCAGCTATGGTAATACGTTACTTTAGGTAAATTAAAAAAGTAATACAGAGCTAAACCCGTCTCGATATCTTTATGCCACGCATTACTCGAGGTGAGATTGTTTTCGCTTCTACCCCCTCGTGTTGTTGCCATGATTAAGCTTTTATCACCTAATTTCGCTAATGCAAAGCTATCCCACGATCGTTGCATTCGATCTAACCCCATAGCAGGACTAAGATAATGCTCACGTAACCATACGTCCATTATATCGCGTAACGGGGTGGGCCAAGCTGTGTACTCCCAAAGGTTAAGCTCTGATATATTTGCAGCTAACCAGCGTGTGCCGGTTTTAATTTTGACTATTTGAAGAAAGTCAGCCATCTGCTCGGCGTAAAATTTAGCGGCCTCATCATTACCAACCTTAAAAGGAAGCTCTGCAATCTGCCCGCCAGTAATTAACGCAAATTGATTTTCGCCAAGCAACTTAGCCATATCATCATTATAAGCACCGCTCAAACCTTGTCGTTGCCAATCATAATGATACCAATCACCGTATAAATCATTTATCTCAGAGCGGTTAAAATTGGTTCGATACCAACAACTATTTCTCCACAATCCAGAGGCTGGAATTAATCTCGCTTGATGCTTAAAACGTGCACTGGCATTTACGTTACTTCTTGTGCTGTATTCAATTTTGCTAATAAATCCATCATGATTACGATCATTTTGATCATCCCAGCCAGGGAAAGACAAGGTGTTATTATCAGCCTTAATCCAAGGCTTTACACTCAATGCAGACAGCGTTGTACCTGCTGGCCAATTTAATTTTAATGCCCAGATTTTCAAGCCGCGACTTAATACCTTCAACCCCGTATTCATTTCACGATCTTGATAAAAAGGGAATGCCGACAGCCAAGCGGATGCTAACGTAAATTCGCCTTGCCAAGTATTTTGCCGCTTTAGCCACTGAGTATCTGACGAGGTCCATTTAGCGATATTGCCATCATCACCAGCAACACTCCTCATAACGCTCGGAACAGTATCAGCAACTACATCAAACTGATCAAACGGATAAGAAGAAACCAATATTATTTCGTCTGAAGGCTTAAGGGTTAAAGGCGGGCGGGCGGTAGAAAGATTGCCATCACGAATGAGTAATAAGTGAAGGGGCAGCCCTTTTAGTAAGTAATCCATCCCCCCATCAACCGAAGGAACAGATAAGACGGTATCTTCCAAGTAATGAAGATACGCATTTTCAACGTCGATACCTCGTTCTGCCGTTTTTTTATTTAACCATGCGTTTTTTTCTTCAGGCCGACAATCAAACTTCTGGGTATACATATAGCCCATTGCGATTGTTTGCTGGTTTAAGGCAACATCATCTAAACTGCCAAAAACCACATCAGCATGCTGAACTTCCCACTCTTTTACCTCTTTGGCGGAATCAAACACTGATGTCGCTAACGGCTCTTCCCACACGCCGGGTAATACCCAGCCAGTTGCCGTTGATGGATATACTTGGCTTAACGCCGAAAAAGAAATAAAAAAGAATGCAATCCAAACAAGGTGTAACCAACCCATATCTCACCATGACAGTTAGTGATTTAGTTTACATAAAGGTTAGACGAACAAATAATAGCCTGTTGATTGATTTAGCTTAAGGTATAAAAAAACCGCGCCATGCGCGGTTTAATAATGGTATTCAACTGAAGCAGTAAATACTGAGTTAATATAACGATTACCAGCCAAACCAGTAACCGACACCCCATAGGCAAATCATCGCCATGAAACCTGCTAGAATGTCGTCAACCATAATGCCAAAACCACCATGCACATGCTTATCTAACCAACTGATAGGCCATGGCTTGATCATGTCGAAGAATCGGAACAACACAAATCCCGCCAGTATCCATTGCCAATTCACCACAGGCGCAATGGCCATCGTGATCCAGAAACCAACAAATTCATCCCACACAATACTACCGTGATCATGTACTCCCATATCATCAGACGTTTTCTGACAAATAGTAATACCAATCACCGCAGCAACAATCGTTATTAAAATGTATGCAGCAAAGGGAAGTTGAACGATCAATAAATACAAAGGTATAGATGCAACTGTACCCATTGTTCCGGGAATAATCGGTGATAAACCACTCCCGAAACCTGTGGCTAAAAAGTGCCACGGGTTTTTTAAATTTATTCTATCTTTTGGATTACTCACACTTTACTCCGCGAAATGATCAAAACCGTGCAACTGCCAATCTAGCAGTTTATCGTTTTGGGTCAACTGAATACCTTGTCCTAGTCGCAACTGACCAATACAAGTCACTTTAACCCCAGAGTGTGCTAGAGATGTATCGACGGCTCCTCGATTTTCCTCTGGAACAGTAAAGCATAATTCATATTCCTCACCACTGGTAAGTGCCAGCTGCTGGGCTTTTTGTCTATCACTCTCGAACGTAAGCAATTCATCAGAAAGAGGGAGTTTATCAACATCAATAACGGCTGAAACCTGCGACCGTTTTAGAATATGCCCCAAATCTGAAATAAGCCCATCAGAAATATCTAATGCCGCAGAAGCGATACCAATCAATGCTTGCCCAGCAAGTATTCTAGGATGCGCTTTATAGTGCCGTTCTAATAGGGTATTTCTTAATGCATCATCTTCAACCGTGATTTCATTAAGCAATATCGCTAACCCTGCCGCACTATCACCGAGGTTTCCGGTTACATAAATCCAATCACCAGAATTTGCCCCTGCACGAGTGAGTGCCTTCCCTTCCGGAACAAAACCGTGAACGGTTAGGGTAATGCTTAACGGACCTTTAGTCGTATCACCACCAATAAGCTGCACATTAAAATATTCTGCTAAGGCAAAGAACCCTTCACAAAATTGGCTTAACCATGCTTCATTAGGCTCTGGCATGGTCAATGCTAACGATACCCATGCAGGTGTTGCCCCCATTGCCGCTAAATCGCTCAGGTTCGACGCTAAGGCTTTATGAGCAATGAGTGCAGGATCAGCATCAGCAAGAAAATGGGTTCCCGCAACAAGGGAATCCGTGCTGACAGCGAGATGACTGCCAGTAGGCACAGAGAGCAAGGCGCAATCATCGCCAATTGCGAGGGCAACATCACGACGATTGACAGATTGGTGCTCAAAATAGCGAGCGATAAGATCAAATTCGTTACTAGCCATAATATTTTATTATTAGTTGATGGATATGATAGTAAACAGAAAAATCAGATAGAAAAAAGGCCAGCAATTGCTGGCCTCAAAACGTCTTTTTCGATTACTTTTTACGAAGTGTTGGCGCTGCTTTATCAAGCACACCGTTCACAAATTTGTGGCTATCTTCAGCACCGAATAGCTTAGCTAGCTCGATTGCTTCATTGATAACAACTTTATAAGGAACATCATCGCGTTTAGTCATCTCATACATCGCTAAGCGAAGTAGAGCAAGTTCCATCTGGTCCAAATCTTGAAGTGGACGAGAAAGGTAAGGACGCATCTTGCTGTCCAATTCCTGATGGTTCTGTACAACACCATTCAAAAGATCATGAAAGTAGTTCAGATCTGTATGTGGTGCAGCAAGACTAGGTGCATCAGCCTGGTGCTCTTCTTCTTCAAATTTGTCATCAGAAAGGAACTGTTGCTCGATTTCCGCAACATTACCTTTCGTGATCTGCCATGAATAAATTGCTTGGATAGCAAAATGACGAGCATTACGACGTGCAGCTGGTTTCACATTAACCCCCATTAGGATTCGATTTGGGACAGTACATTTACCATTTCAAGCGCGCTTAGTGCAGCCTCTGCCCCTTTATTACCAGCCTTGGTACCGGCACGCTCAATGGCTTGTTCGATTGAATCTACAGTCAGAACGCCAAATGCAACTGGAGTATTGTACTCTAGTGCGACTTGCGCCAGACCTTTATTACACTCGCCGGCAACATAATCAAAGTGTGGTGTTCCACCACGGATCACAGAGCCTAAAGCAACGATAGCGTCATAACGATCGCTCTTAGCAACCTGCTGAGCAACAAGTGGTAACTCATAAGCGCCAGGGCAACGAACAACTGTAATATTGTCATCGCTTACCTGACCTTGACGTTTAAGCGCATCTAATGCACCAGCAAGTAAGCTTTCATTAATAAAGCTGTTGAAACGTGCAATTACGATAGCAATTTTTGCGTTTGGTGCCGCGATAGCGCCTTCAATTACATTCATGGGCCTTCCTGTGACTATGTCTTTCCGATACGAGAAACCGCGGGAGTCTACCACACTTTATATAAAAGTCGCTACGGACAACCGCTGGTTTATTCGTTTGATTAAATTAAAGCCCTCTAAAGTGCTTATCGCACTTTGGGACAAAATAGATATTATTTATATTCTCGGCTGGCAATTTGCCAACCAAGCAATAATTATTCACAAATATATTCTACAACTTCTAGGCCAAAACCTGAAAGTGAATGATAACGTTGTGTACTTGATGCAAGCAGACGCATTTTTGAAACGCCTAAATCCGATAAGATCTGAGAGCCCACACCAACCTGACGAGATTGATCTTTCGGGTTCAATTTCACTTTCGGTTGTCCGTTATCGTTCGCCGCAAGGTTTTTTACTTTAGTGATAATCGTGTCATGGTTTTCTTGCTTGCTCAGCACAACCAATACACCACCTTCAGAAGCAATGCGTTGCATTGCAGTTGGCAATGTCCATTGCGATGCGCCTGAATGTAGAACATCTTTAAACGTGTCTTGCAAATGAACACGTACTAACGTTTCTGCATTTTCTTTCACATCACCATTACGCAATGCATAGTGAATTTCATTATCGATGGTATCACGGTACGTAATCATATCGAACTCACCAAACTCTGTTGGTAAACGGCATTCTGCTATTCGTTCAATAGTGGTTTCGTTGTTATTCCGATATTCGATAAGGTCAGCTATCGTACCTAGCTTCAATCCATGCTTTTCAGCAAACACTTCTAACTGAGGACGACGTGCCATCGTGCCATCTTCGTTTAGGATTTCCACAATAACACTTGAAGGCTCAAGACCGGCTAAACGCGCAATATCACATCCCGCTTCGGTATGACCAGCACGGCTAAGTACGCCACCTTCTTGCGCCATTAATGGGAAGATATGTCCTGGCATCACGATATCAGAAAAGCTGGCGTCCGGTGCAACCGCCGCTTGTACTGTTGTTGCACGATCTGCGGCAGAGATGCCGGTTGTAACGCCAGCAGCCGCTTCAATAGAAACAGTGAAGTTAGTGCTAAACTGTTCAGTATTGTCTTGTACCATTAAAGGCAAGTTGAGTTGCTTACAACGTGCATGCGTTAACGTTAGGCAAATTAAACCACGGCCGAACATTGCCATGAAGTTAACAGCTTCAGGAGTGATTTTTTCTGCTGCAATGATGAGATCGCCTTCATTTTCGCGGTCTTCATCATCCATCAAGATAACCATCTTACCTTGGCGAATATCATCAATAATTTCTTTCGCAGTGCTTAAACCCATAACAATACCCTTCTTTAATCTTTATCCTAAAAACCCAGTTCTTGCTAATAAGTCCATCGTGACTTCTGACTTTTTGTCAGCGGCTTTATCACCTAACATTAAGCGTTCTAAATAACGGGCAATAACATCAACTTCTAAGTTAACAACACGACCAACCTGGAATGATTCCATTGTCGTTTCTGAGGCAGTATGAGGAACAATCGTTAGCTTAAATTCATCACCACGAATTGCATTAACCGTAAGGCTGATACCATCAATCGATACTGAGCCTTTTTCAGAAATATATTTAGCTAAATGAGCTGGCGCCTTCACCCAAAATTCAATGGCGCGACCAGTGTGAGTGCGTTCAATGATCTTGCCCACCTCATCAACATGACCAGATACCATATGACCACCAAAACGGGTAGTTGGTAACATAGCTTTTTCTAAATTCACTTTCTGGCCAGATTTATAGTCAGTAAAAGCAGTACGCTTTAATGTCTCTAACGATAAGTCAGCAACGTAGCCTTTACCAGTTAATGCTACAACAGTTAGACAAACCCCATTTGTAGCAATACTGTCACCCAGTTTAACATCGGATAAATCAAGGTTACCTGAATCAACCGTTACCGAAATATCAGCACCTTTAGGCGTCAATGCAGAAATAGTACCGATAGTTTCAATAATGCCAGTAAACATGTTTAAAATTCCTTGGTTCGCTCAAGCGTTAAACGCGAGCAATAATACGTAAATCAGGACCAATCATACGAACATCTGTTATCTCAAGATTAAGTACTTGAGACATCGATGTCAGCCCTTTTAAGTTAATTAAGCTACGGCTATCACACCCCATCAGTTTAGGAGCTTGATAAAGAATAAGCTCGTCAACTAACCCTGCCGCTAACAATCCGCCCGCTAACTCAGCCCCCGCTTCCACCCAAATATGGTTAATATCCTGTTTCGCGAGCTCAAGCATTAGCGACGTTAAATTTAATTGCTCTGAATTATCTTGCTTTGGAATGAGGACCTGAGTGACAGAATCAGACCACGTTTCTTGCCCCATTTCAGCACGTGCTAAGAGGGTTTTCCCCGCAAGACTAAACAGTTTAAAATCGGGTGTAACACGATTTTTACTATCAATAATAACACGCGTAGGTTGGCGTAAAGCGGCTTCTGGGTATTCAGCATGTACTGGCTCACCCAATTCACTCCAGCGTACATTTAACGATGGATCATCAGCAATAACGGTAGAGCTTGTTGATAAAATAGCTCCCGCTCTTGCGCGAAAGCGTTGCACATCAGCACGAGCTTCTGGGCCGGTGATCCACTTACTTTCGCCATTCGCTAAGGCTGTTCGCCCATCAAGGCTTGCTGCTAATTTTAGCTGTACATACGGTAGCCCGGTTTTCATTCGCTTGATAAAACCGAGGTTCAACGCTTGCGCATCTGCTGCTAATAAACCCGTTTGCACTTCAATGCCCGCAATTTGCAACATTTCGATCCCACGGCCACCCACCTTAGGGTTGGGGTCAACCATGGCACAAACAACACGAGAAACATTGGCATTAATTAAGGCTTGGGCACAAGGTGGGGTACGACCAAAATGGGAGCAGGGTTCAAGCGTTACATACGCAGTGGCGCCTTTCGCTTGCTCGCCAGCAGCACGTAAAGCAAACACTTCAGCATGAGGCTGACCAGCTTGGTAATGAAAGCCTTCGCCAACAATGGTAGAGCCTTGAGCAATAACGCAACCTACATTGGGATTAGGTGCTGTAGTGAAGCGACCACGTTTCGCCAATTCAATGGCACGTAGCATCATGGAGTGATCAATAGGTGAGAACATCGAATGCATTCTTTTAGCTTAGAGAGTAATAGCCTAGCTCGCTGATTCTTATCGAAAGCAGCAAGCTAATACTATTCTTTTATTTTTCTAACTTGGCAATTTCTTCGCCAAATTCACGAATATCTTCAAAACTACGGTAAACAGAAGCGAAGCGGATATAAGCAACTTTATCCAGCTCTTTTAATGCTTCCATTACTAAGTTACCAATCATATCTGATGGCACTTCGCGTTCACCCGTTGCGCGTAAACGGGATTTTATCGTGTTAATAGCACGCTCTATATCATCTGCGCTCACCGGACGTTTTTCTAACGCACGCTGAATACCACCGCGAAGTTTATCTTCATTAAATGAATCACGGTTACCGTTGGTTTTTATCACTCTTGGCATCACCAATTCAGCAGTCTCAAACGTTGTATAGCGTTCATTGCACGCTAAACATTGGCGACGACGACGAACTTGATGACCATCTGCAACTAAACGGGAATCGATTACTTTGGTGTCATTGGCACCACAAAAAGGACAATGCATCACGCCTCCTAACTTTCGTCGACTCAGTGTACCCCATTTCAACGCTAGAAAGAGAATATAACCATGGTTTTATTTATAATCTCGTAACAAAAAGACGGCACATTGTGACTATTTGTTCTGAAAAGCAAAACGGCACCTAAAAAGGTACCGTTAATTTAGGCTTGAGCACGAGCTGACTACTATTTAATCACCGCCGCTCAAGTATTCATTAAGCGTATACAGGTAAACGCTTACATATTTCTAATACTTTCGCTTTCGTTGCTTCGATAACTTCAGGTTTATCTGTGTTATCAAGCACATCACAAATCCAACCAGCAAGCTGCTTAGTATCTTCAACCGTAAAACCACGGCGAGTAATCGATGGTGTACCAATGCGAATACCAGAGGTTACAAACGGGCTACGTGGATCGTTTGGAACACTGTTTTTGTTAACGGTAATATTAGCTGCACCCAGTGCGGCATCCGCTTCTTTACCTGTGATGCCTTTGTCGATTAAATCAACAAGGAACAAGTGATTCTCAGTGCTACCAGATACAATCTTGTAACCGCGCTCTAAGAACTCGCCAACCATTGCTTTCGCATTTTCAACAACACAAGCTTGATAAACTTTAAATTCAGGTTCCATTGCTTCTTTGAAGGCTACCGCTTTTGCTGCGATAACATGCATTAGAGGGCCACCTTGACCACCAGGGAATACTGCTGAATTCAACTTTTTATAAAGAGCCTCACCGTCATTAGACAAAATTAGACCGCCACGAGGACCAGCTAATGTTTTATGCGTTGTTGTTGTTACAACATGTGCGTGTGGAACTGGGTTAGGGTAAACACCTGCCGCAATAAGACCCGCAACGTGAGCCATATCAACGAAGAAGTATGCGCCCACTTTATCAGCGATTTCACGCATGCGTTTCCAGTCAACAACTTGAGAATACGCAGAGAAACCACCGATAATCATCTTAGGTTTGTGCTCTAACGCCAATGCTTCCATTTCAACGTAATCGATCTGACCGCTTTCATCGATGCCGTAAGGAATGATGTTGTATAACTTACCAGAAAAGTTTACTGGAGAACCGTGAGTCAAGTGACCACCGTGAGCAAGGCTCATACCTAATACAGTATCGCCTGCATTTAGTAATGCCATGTAAACAGCGTTGTTAGCTTGAGAACCAGAGTGAGGCTGTACGTTCGCGTATTCAGCACCAAAAAGCTGACATGCACGATCAATCGCTAGTTGTTCTGCTTTATCAACAAATTCACAACCACCGTAATAACGCTTACCAGGGTAACCTTCAGCATATTTATTAGTCAGCTGAGATCCTTGAGCTTCCATTACACGTGGGCTTGTGTAGTTTTCAGAAGCGATCAACTCGATGTGTTCTTCTTGACGTGCTGTTTCTTCCTGAATGGCTGCAAAAAGTTCCGCATCATAGTCGGCAATATTCATATCGCGCTTTAGCATCTGTCTCTCCTGACTAAGGTAGGTATAACCACAATATTTGGGTAAAAACGAAAAACCGCAAAGCTAGGCGCCACGTGGACGCAAACGTTTTCGTATCACCAGTAATTAACGCTGTATTTTACAGAAATTGATCTAAATCAGATACCCCTAAAATCATTTATTATTACAATTTCTTCATGTTTATTATCGATGATTACATGAATTATTTTCATAACCTTGCAAACACACAAGAGATAGGAAACATTCACTCTATATAAATTCAAGAAAAATCAAAAAATAATAATTTACAACGACGTAAAAAAATAATTACACCTTCTACTTTTTGCTTTTACCGTACTACTTCTTTCTATGAGATTACACGATTAGAATTGCGCCCATAAATTATAAGGAGTTTTGTTTTGAGCGGTTCCAAGCATTCATTGAATGAGAATATTATTGCCATTCTCACGGGTACATTTATCGTTGCACAGGGAATATTTTTTCTTCAACAAGCAGACCTCTTAACGGGAGGCACAACAGGGCTAGCACTGCTGCTTACCCAGTTCGTTGATGTGTCTTTTGGTAAGTTATATTTCTTAATGAACACGCCATTTTACCTAATGGCGTGGTTTCGTATGGGTAAATCATTTGCCATTACCAGCATCATTTCTGGTGGGTTAGTGTCGATTATTACTGACAATCTACATCTTGTATTAGAAATCAGCCGTTTAGACCCTATTTATTGTGCCATTCTAGGTGGCCTATTGATGGGGTTAGGTATGCTAATTCTATTTCGCCACCGTACAAGTTTGGGTGGGTTCAATGTACTCGTTCTGTACTGCCAAGAAAAATTTGGTATTCCAGCGGGGAAAATGCAAATGGGAATTGATGTTAGTATTTTAGTGTGTTCATTCTTCTTCGTAACACCATTTGTACTTATGCTCTCGGTATTAGGTGCAGTGATGCTTAATCTTGTATTAGCCATGAACCATAAACCAAGCCGTTACAATCCAAGTACGGCGAAAGCAAGCAGTTAGCAGTTGACTCGCATACCCAAATAGCAAAAAGGCTTACCGTTATGGTAAGCCTTTTTTAGCACTAGACAGATACATATAGGTATCTTATCTAGTTAGATCGCATCTTCGTCTTCTTCGCCAGTTCTGATTCGAACAACACGCTCGACATCGAACATGAAGATTTTACCATCACCGATTTTACCCGTTTGCGCGGTTTCGATAATCGTTTCGATACATTGCTCTGCTACTTCATCGGTCACAACAATTTCTAGTTTCACTTTTGGCAGAAAATCGACCATGTATTCTGCACCACGGTACAATTCTGTATGACCTTTCTGACGTCCAAATCCTTTAACTTCAGAAACAGTCATACCTGTGATACCCACTTCAGCTAATGCTTCGCGAACATCATCAAGCTTAAAAGGCTTAATAACGGCTTCAATCTTTTTCATTTCTCATCGTCCTTTGCTGAGTATGGGTCTATTTATGAATACGGTTACGTATAAACCTATTAACGTTAGCGCTATTATCACAGATTCAGCACTGTAATTTAAGAGTTTTCCGTTTGTAAAATAGTATTAGAATCCATCATTCGTAATAATAAAAACACAGCAAAGAGCAACACAATGCTGTTCAGGGTTAGTACTGCAATACTCCGAAACTCGGGAGAAATAAGGCTAGGTAGAAATGGAATAATACTAATACCAAAAAACATTGTGGCTGCAGGAATGAAAAAATACAGTGGAATAAAGCCCCACATCATACCTCTAAATAATCCCGTCGTAGCGAAGATCCCAGAAAGTAACACCAACATAGCGACAATACTCGGCACGATACCGACTTGATTATAACTAAAGATAACTGTGAATGAGTCTACATACCTGAGTAAACAAGTGGCAACTAATACCGCCAAGATCTTGGCTGCATTGACTACATTTTTGTGTTTAAGATCGTCTAGTCCCATATTTCATCCTTGATAAGACCTTGAAAATGCATAAAATTATACATGTACACCCAAGTTACCTTAAGGCGATTGGGTATAATATGATTATACTTATTAGTAACATCTAATAAGTGTGACAGCTCTCAAAGTAAAAGTTCCATTTACCTGTGTAAGCCATTAATTCAATCATAACTGCATTAGATCAAAAAACTCACTAAATTATTAATATTCAGATAATAAAAAACCGCCACCTAAACAAGATGACGGTTTTAATGTATTGAAATCAAGGTTATTGATTTGACCTATATCCATTGATTGTGGATAGCCAATTTATAGATTAACCAAGATTAACGCGGGCATTACGGAACATGCGCATCCAAGGACTGTTTTCATTCCAGTCATCTGGGTGCCATGAGTTAGCCACAGTACGGAATACACGCTCAGGGTGAGGCATCATAATCGTTACACGACCATCTGTGGTTGTTAAGCCAGTAATTCCATTTGGTGAACCGTTCGGGTTTGCTGGGTAGTTCTGAGTAACATTACCGAAGTTATCAAGATAACGTAACGCAACAGTACCTGATTGCTCTATCGCATTAAGATGCTCACCGTTACGTACTTCTACACGGCCTTCGCCATGAGAAACCGCGATTGGCATACGAGAACCCGTCATTTCATTAAAGAACAATGAATCACTCTTCTGCACTTCAACTAAGCTGAAACGTGCTTCAAAACGCTCAGATTCGTTACGAACAAAGCGTGGCCACAGATCTGATCCTGGAATAAGCTCACTTAAGTTCGACATCATCTGGCAACCGTTACACACACCCAATGAGAATGTATCGTTACGTTTGAAGAATGCTTCAAATTGGTCACGAGCAATGTTGTTAAACAACACTGATTTAGCCCAACCTTCGCCAGCACCTAATACATCACCGTAAGAGAAGCCGCCACAAGCAACAAGCCCATTGAAACCTTCTAGCTGAACATTGCCAGATAGAATGTCACTCATGTGAACATCTTTAGCTTCAAAACCAGCACGGTCAAAAGCCGCTGCCATTTCAACATGAGAGTTTATACCCTGCTCACGTAGAATTGCCATTTGTGGTTTGGCACCTAAATTAATTGCAGGTGCATTAACTACTGATGCACCAGTCTTTGGTGCTTTTGTAATAAATGGAGCAGCAATAAAGGGTGCGGCTACATCTTCATTAATGTCGAAGGTTAGCTGAGCGCTTAGGCCAGGATCACTGTTATCTTTCTTCGCTTCAAATTCTTGCAAGGCCCCCGCAGGGTTATCACGCATCGCTTGCATCTGGTAAGTTGTTTCAGCCCAGACAGTACGAAGGTCAGTACGGCTTTGCTCAAGAACGCGCTCGTTGCCATTCCAGATACGAACCACATCTTCATCTACTACGGTACCAATAACATGGCTGCATGCTGTTAAGCCATGTTCGGCAAGTACTGATTTCACCGTATCGAGGTCTTCAGTACGAACTTGAAGTACAGCACCTAGCTCTTCATTAAAAAGCATTGCCAGTACATCGTCACATGCATCGCTTTCAGACGTATTAATGTCAACTTCAACACCAGTGTGACCCGCAAATGCCATTTCAGCCAGAGTTACATATAAACCACCATCACCACGGTCATGGTAAGCCAATACTTTTTCATTACGTATTAATGCTTGAACTGCGTAGAAGAAGCCTTTAAGTAACTCAGGACTATCAACATCAGCAGGCTTGTCACCCAGTTGCTTGTAAACCTGAGCTAGTGCCGTCGCACCAAGACGGTTTTGACCACAACCCAGATCAATCAAGATTAAACTTGATTCACCTTTATCGGTACGCAGCTGTGGCGTTACTGTTTTACGGACATCTTCAACACGACCAAACGCGGTAATCACTAACGATAACGGAGAAGTAACTTCTTTCTGCTCGCCATCTTGCTCCCACTTGGTTTTCATCGACATCGAATCTTTACCAACCGGAATAGTTAAGCCAAGAGCAGGACACAACTCTTCACCTACCGCTTTAACAGCTTCGTATAAACCCGCATCTTCACCAGGGTGACCGGCTGGAGACATCCAGTTTGCCGATAGGTTAATACGCTTCATATCGCCAATGTCAGCACTGGCAATATTGGTAATCGCTTCACCAACGGCTAAACGAGCAGATGCGCCGAAATCAAGTAGGGCAACAGGCGTACGTTCACCCATCGACATTGCTTCGCCGTGGTAAGTATCATAACTCGCCGCTGTAACGGCACAGTTAGCAACGGGGATCTGCCATGGACCGACCATCTGATCACGTGCAACTAAACCAGTTACGCTGCGATCACCAATCGTAATAAGGAACGTTTTCTCAGCAACAGCTGGTAAGCGTAATACACGTTGTGTTGCAGCTTCTAATTCGATGCCAGTGCGGTCAATTGCCTGACCTTCAACTTTCAGTGTTTTTGCGTCACGATGCATTTTTGGTGCTTTACCTAATAGAATATCCATAGGCATATCGATTGGCGTATTATCGAAATGTTCATCTTCAAGTGTTAGATGACGCTCTTCTGTGGCTTCACCAACAACGGCAAACGGGGCGCGTTCACGTTTACAAATAGCTTCAAATACGGCCAGATTTTCTGGTGCAACAGCCATAACATAACGTTCTTGCGATTCATTACACCAAATTTCTAGCGGGCTCATACCTGGTTCATCATTAGGTACATTACGTAGCTGGAATTTACCGCCACGTTCGCCATCATCGACAAGCTCAGGTAAGGCGTTTGAAATACCACCAGCACCTACATCGTGAATAAATGCGATTGGGTTATCATCACCCATCTGCCAGCAACGGTCGATCACTTCTTGACAACGACGTTCCATTTCAGGGTTTTCACGTTGTACTGATGCGAAATCTAAATCTTCTGCTGATTGACCAGACGCCATTGATGAAGCTGCACCGCCGCCCAAACCAATGTTCATCGCTGGGCCACCAAGTACAATTAGCTTGGCACCAACTGGGATTTCTTTTTTCTGAACATGATCGGCACGAATATTACCCATGCCACCAGCAATCATGATTGGCTTGTGGTAACCGCGAATCTCTTCGCCATTATGCGATGTCACTTTTTCTTCGTATGTACGGAAGTAACCTAATAGGTTAGGACGACCAAATTCATTATTGAATGCCGCACCACCGAGTGGGCCTTCCAGCATAATATCTAATGCCGTTACGATTCGACCCGGCTTACCGAAATCTGTTTCCCAAGGCTGTTCAAAACCAGGAACACGTAAGTTAGATACAGTAAAACCAACCAAACCAGCTTTTGGTTTACCACCAAGGCCTGTTGCGCCTTCATCTCGAATTTCACCACCAGAACCGGTAGATGCACCTGGCCATGGTGAAATCGCCGTTGGGTGGTTATGTGTTTCTACTTTCATCAGGATATGGGCAGCTTCCTGATGGTAGTTATATTGGCGAGATTCAGGGTTAGGGAAAAAGCGCCCTACTTCTGAACCTTCCATCACTGCCGCATTATCTTTATATGCCGACAGAACGTGCTCATGATTTTTTTCGTAGGTGTTCTTAATCATCTTGAACAATGACTTATCTTGCTCGACACCGTCGATAGTCCAGTCAGCATTAAAGATTTTATGACGACAGTGCTCAGAGTTCGCTTGAGCAAACATCATTAATTCAATATCGTTAGGATTGCGACCTAACATAGTGAAATTTTCGACTAAGTAGTCAATTTCATCTTCAGCTAATGCTAAGCCCAATTTTAGGTTGGCATCTTCTAGCGCCTTGCGACCACCGACTAAGATATCAACACTTTGAACTGGTGCAGGCTCTGCTTGGGTAAATAATGCGGCTGCAGAATCTACATTAGTAAAGACAACTTCCATCATACGATCATGAATCAGAGCTTTTAACTCTGTAAGTTGTGCATCCGTAAGATCTGCTGTGACCTCTACGTAGTAAGCCGTACCACGCTCTAAGCGTTTAACGTTACCTAACGCACAGTTCTGCGCGATATCGGTAGACTTAGAAGACCATGGAGAGATAGTACCAGGACGAGGAGTAACAAGAAGCATAGTGCCAGTAGGCTCATGCTCTGCGATCGTCGGGCCATATGTAAGCAGGCTCGCAAGCTTGCTTTGCTCATCTGAATTCAGGGGAGCAGAGACATCAGCAAAGTGCATGAACTCGGCATAAATGCCGGACACAGGTAGATCTAACTCGCGACAACGCTCTAATAGCTTATTAACGCGAAACTCAGATAGTGCGGGTGAACCACGCAAAATTTCCATGTGCGTACTACTCTCGATTAGCTAATTGAATGAAGGTGATATTGGCCTAACACCCAACAGTTTTGGGTTTATTACGTCAATGTCACCTTAACCACTTCAGCAACTTTTTAGCGCTTTATCGTGAGTACATGGATTACGATGGAGCACAGTATAAAGGAATTTTTTTTGTGACGTAACTCTTGACGCAACCGTTTGCGCGTTTTTTTTACAACAACTGTAAAAAAAAAGATTTAAACCCGTTTTGAGACACACATTAACGAATTCATACCGAGTTCAAAGCAGAGTCTCTTTGCTGTGGTGCCGACCTTTGGTATAAAGAACACCAAATAATAATGATGAGCATGTTTTGTTGAGTAATAATTCGTTAATTACAAAGTTCCGAGAGCTCTTTGCCGCCACATTGGTATTAGCATTGCTTTCTGGATGCCAATGGCAAGATGATAACTTGACCGATCTTGAAAAGATCCGTGAAAGCGGTGTTATCCGAGTAGGAACATTAAATAATCAGCTGTCTTATTACATTGGTAATGATGGACCAACAGGGCTTGATTATGAATTGGCTCAGCGCTTCGCCCAAAAGCTGGGGGTAAAGCTAGAGATGCAACCTATGTTTACCCTTTCTGGTTTATTCCCCTCTCTCGAACGTGGTGATATTGATGTCGTAGCGGCAGGCCTCACTATATCTAAAGACCGTATCGAAAATTATCACGCAGCCCCTGCTTATTATTATGCAAGCCAGATTGTTGTTTATAAAAATGGCCAATGGCGCCCAAGAAAACCTGCCGATTTAGCCTTAAATAAAGGTACGTTAAGCGTTGTAAAAGGCTCTAGCCATGAAAAACACTTAATTAAACTGAAAGAAATTTACCCTGATTTGACTTGGGAGTCGATTGAAGAAACCGACTCTGATGAGCTATTACGCCTAGTGGCTAAAGGGGAGCTTGATTTTACGATTGCTGATTCAGTGGATGTTGCGCTAAGTCAGCGTATTCATCCCGATGTCGCAATTGCAATGGAACTGACCGAAGATGAACCGATTGCATGGTTTGTCAATAAATCAACGGATGATAGCTTGTACGCACTGCTCATTGAGTTTTTTGGTGAAATCAAACAAAGTGGTGAATTGGCTCAATTAGAAGAAAAATATTTTGGTCATGTTGGCAGTTTTGATTATGTCGATACACGTGCATTTTTACGGGCGATTGAAAGTAAATTGCCCCGCTGGGAATCGTTATTTAAGAAGTATTCTAATGAGTTTGATTGGCGCTTAATTGCTGCGTTGTCCTACCAAGAATCCCATTGGAATCCACAAGCCGTATCGCCTACGGGGGTGCGCGGCATGATGATGTTAACCTTACCGACAGCCAAATCTGTTGGAGTGAAAAACCGCCTAGACCCAGAGCAAAGTATTCGCGGTGGTGCAGAGTACTTACGCAAAATGATTAGCCGAGTACCCGATAGTATCGAAAGCCATGAAAAAGTATGGTTTGCGCTTGCTTCTTATAATGTTGGCTTTGGTCATATGATGGATGCGCGTCGCCTTACCCACAAGCAAGGCGGTAACCAAGATACCTGGACCGACGTAAAACAACGCTTACCCTTATTACGCCAACGTAAATACTATCAGCAAAGTCGCTATGGCTACGCACGTGGCGATGAAGCCTTAAACTATGTCGAAAATATTCGTCGCTACTATCAAAGTATCATTGGCTATGAACAAGCGCACAGCCACGATTATGATAGCGATGATGTACAAGTTGTTGATGGTTTGCAGACCATTACCTTGCCACCCGTGCCACCAAGACAATCCAATGTGGGTGATTCATTAAACAATGAAGCAGCAATCAGTAGTGCAGAAAAGACAATAGACGATCCCGAGCCATCACAATAAACCAGTAACAAGCAATGTGTTCAGTCTTCCTGATCATATAAAACAGCCCTGTATTACTCATTATCGTAATCAGGGCTGTGTGTTTTATGACCGAAGGGTCAACTATGCAAAGTTATTGCACTAAGATGGGATCGGGATCGTACGCGATTTTCAATAAGTAGGTAACAATCAAGCCATATGCACCAACTGATGCAATGAGATCTGTGAACAATCATTTTCACAGTTTTTCAAAAGAGAAATGCTATGAGAATATCCAAACAAAAAACGATGGCGAATAACTTTAAAAAACACATGACATCAGCGGCTACACGCCGAAAACGTTTGAGTGTGAATATTCGTCGTAAGGTTCTTTGGCGTCAACGCACTTATGTACTCTCTGCAATATTGACAAGTTAAGTCTGCGTAACCCATGTTAGAAAACAAGAAGCCCGGTTCAATTAATCGGGCTTCTTTTTTATAAACAAAGGACTCAAACAAGACATTACGTCATGTTTAATTATCTAACGCAGCTCGACGCGCTTTCTTTTCGGCTTTCTTTTCGGCACGACGTCGCTTAAAAAAGGCTTGTAGCTGAGCTCGGCATTCTTCATCTAATATCCCCGCCTGACAATCTACATGGTGATTTACTTCATCGTAACTAAGTAAATTCATCACACTGCCCGCGGCACCCGTTTTTAAATCACTCGCACCAAAAATGACTTTACCTATTCGACTATGCACCATCGCCCCAGCACACATCGGGCAAGGTTCAAGTGTCACATATAGCGTGGCATCTAATAAACGGTAGTTTTGAACCACCTTTCCTGCTTGACGCAATGCCATCATCTCGGCATGAGCCGTTGCATCATGCTGACCAATCGAGCGATTCCATCCTTCACCAACAATTCGACCTTCATATACCACTACAGCACCGACAGGCACCTCGCCTTCAGCTTCTGCTTGACTGGCAAGCTCAATAGCACGGCGCATATATAGTTCATCATGATTTTCGTCGGTGTTATCTGTCACAAGTTTTCTCATGTCTACATTTATTAGGGCGCAAATTATACCCAAACTACCTCAAGATACTAGCCGCTGTGATGATAGGTTACCTTTCAGCATGCACAGCCTCTTGCTCCATCTACAGCAGTATCACTGCATATGATAAAACTACCACCCAATTATTTCACCTGAGTAAAAGTGATTTGCCATTTACCCTAATTATTATCTCACCAGAAATAAATATAATACCTTCCATCAAAACAAATGACGAGATAGCACTATTTATTCGTCACTATAAGAATTCTCACCTACTGTGTATAAGTGGGAAAACTATCAAAATTAATAGGCATGATTACTCACTTTGTGATTAGCCTAATATAGAGAGAAATAAAATGTCTGATCAATTTATCAAATCTAAAGCTGCTATCGCATGGGGCCCAAAACAACCTCTCTCAATTGAAGAAATCGATGTAATGCTACCGCGAGCAGGCGAAGTATTAGTACGTATCGTTGCGACTGGTGTTTGCCATACTGATGCATTCACCCTTTCAGGCGACGATCCTGAAGGTATCTTCCCTGTGGTACTAGGCCATGAAGGTGGCGGTATTGTTGAACAGATTGGTGAAGGCGTAACAAGCGTTCAAGTCGGTGATCACGTTATCCCTCTTTACACTGCAGAGTGTGGTGAGTGTAAGTTCTGTAAATCAGGCAAAACTAACCTATGCCAAGCGGTACGTGAAACCCAAGGCAAAGGCTTAATGCCAGACGGAACAACTCGCTTCTATAAAGATGGTCAGCCTCTTTTCCATTACATGGGTTGCTCAACATTCTCTGAATACACAGTATTACCTGAGATTTCACTAGCAAAAGTAAATAAAGAAGCCCCACTAGAAGAAGTATGTTTACTGGGTTGTGGCGTCACAACGGGTATGGGTGCTGTACTTAATACGGCAAAAGTAGAAAAAGGCGACACGGTTGCTATCTTCGGTTTAGGCGGAATTGGTTTATCTGCGATTATTGGCGCTAAAATGGCCGGTGCTAGTCGTATTATTGGTGTTGATATCAACGAAACTAAATACGAACTTGCGAAAAAATTAGGTGCGACAGACTGCATCAACCCAACGAAATTCGACAAGCCAATTCAAGACGTTATTGTTGAAATGACTGACGGCGGTGTTGATTACTCATTCGAGTGTATCGGTAACGTAAACGTAATGCGTTCAGCACTTGAGTGTTGTCACAAAGGTTGGGGCGAATCTGTCATCATCGGCGTGGCGGGTGCAGGACAAGAGATCTCAACCCGTCCATTCCAACTAGTGACAGGGCGTGTATGGCGTGGCTCTGCATTCGGTGGTGTTAAAGGTCGTTCAGAATTACCAGAAATTGTTGAGCGTTACATGGCAGGTGAATTCGCACTGGATGACTTCATTACTCATACTATGGGTCTTGAAGGTATCAATGATGCATTCGACCTAATGCACGAAGGTAAGAGTATTCGTTCTGTTATTCACTTCGATAAGTAACCTGTAGCTCAAACGTAACGGCGATTATAACGCTCGTTCTAATTGAACTATTCAAGCGCTGCTCTGGCAGCGCTTTTTAATATCTACTTAATTTAAGGCTATCCAATGACTTTAGAGAATGTCAGCTCCAACAAAAGTTTTGGCGGTTGGAACAAACAATATACTCACCGTTCGACTGCATTAAACTGCAATATGCGTTTTGCCATTTTTTTACCACCGCAAATTGTTAGTGGTAAAAAAGTGCCAGTACTGTATTGGTTGTCAGGCTTAACCTGCACGGATGAAAACTTCATGCACAAAGCAGGCGCACAACGCCTAGCTGCTGAATTAGGTATGGCTATTGTTGCCCCAGATACGAGCCCACGCGGTGACGATGTTGCTGATGATGCCGATGGCAGCTATGACTTTGGGTTAGGTGCAGGCTTTTATGTCAATGCAACCCAAGCGCCCTTTAACCGTCATTATCAGATGTATGATTACGTGGTTAACGAACTGCCTGATCTGATTGAAGCAAACTTCCCTGTAACCCAACAACGTGCTATCAGTGGTCACTCGATGGGTGGTCATGGCGCATTAACAATTGCCCTAAAAAACCCTACACGCTTTAGTTCAGTATCGGCATTCAGCCCAATCGTGAACCCAATGCAGTGCCCATGGGGACAAAAGGCATTCACAGGCTACCTAGGCAAAGACACCGAACAATGGAAAGCCTACGACGCAACTGAACTCATGAAACACACTGATGCTCGGCTACCAGCGTTAGTTGATCAAGGCGATCAAGACAATTTCATGGTAGAACAATTAAAACCAGAAGCATTGGTTGCTGTAGCAGAAAGTGTCGGCTACCCATTGGAACTACGCATGCAAGAAGGCTACGACCACAGCTACTTCTTCATTGCGAGCTTTATTGAGGATCACTTACGTTTCCATGCTAAGCACTTTGCTTAATCGCTTATCGTTACCAGCATTATCTTGTCACGTCCTAAAATACGTTGACGGTTTATTGATCGGCCAGTAGCGCTAGCTGCTGGCCTTTTTCATGCACTTCATTTGGCGTTTGCATACCCAAACTCAGATGCGGTCTCATATTATTGTAGAT